>Ga0210401_10000035_pt1 | contig 159358 bp, 152 predicted proteins | sample IncBWH32MmetaG_FD_150866 | JGI IMG/M metagenome (GOLD analysis project Ga0210401, IMG submission 150866) | Forest soil microbial communities from Barre Woods Harvard Forest LTER site, Petersham, Massachusetts, United States - Inc-BW-H-32-M | ecosystem: Environmental > Terrestrial > Soil >...
AGAGCGGCTCCGACAAAGACCAGTCGTTGTAGTGAGCGCTCTGGCCAAAGTTACTGACCAGTTATTCGCCGCTGGTCTGGCTGCCGCAGAGGGCCACCGGGAAGTTGTCCTCGAGGTTGTCCAGCGTCTCCGGCAACGTCACGAACAGATCGCCGCAGACCTTCTGGAAAGAGAGGACTACGACCGCTTGCGAAATGATTTGGAAGGTGAATTCCGGGCGCTGGACAAGGCTCTATGTAGCATCGCGGCCGAAGGACAATTCAGTCCCCGTGCACAAGATAACTTGTTAGGCAGGGGAGAAGCGCTTTCCAGCCGGATTGTTCAGGCCGTAATGCGGAAAGACGGATTGGATGCGGTCCTGTTGGATGCGAAACAGTACATCATCACGGATGCTGCGCATACCTGTGCCACGCCCTTGTGGGATGAGACCAACCAGCGCCTGAAGGCCGCGCTTCTTCCGCTGCTTGAATCCGGCTGCATCCCCGTCCTTGGTGGCTTTGTAAGCTCAACCCGGGACGGCATCCCAACCACTCTCGGTCGTGGCGGATCAGACTTCAGCGCTGCTATTGCGGGCGCGGCACTGCGCGCAACCCGGATTGAAATCTGGACTGATGTGGATGGCGTCATGACCACGGATCCCGTGATTTGTTCGGACGCTCGCCGCGTGCCTAGGATGAGCTTCGATGAGGCGGCTGAACTCGCGTACTTCGGCGCCAAGGTGCTCCATCCCGCGACGTTGCTGCCGGCTATGCGCCACGATATTCCGGTCTGGGTGCTGAATTCACGAAATCAGGGCTGCGAAGGCACGGAAATCCGGGCCTACTCCGGTGGAGAGGGTCGGGTAAAGGCGATTACCGTCAAACGCGGGATTGCCGTGGTTGACGTCGAACCCGTACGCTGGCTGGCTCCCGAGTTGCTGCGTGAGGTGTGCGACGTATTTGAGCGCCACCAACAGACGCTAGACCTGCTTTCCGCATCGCGCGGCGGCTTGTCTCTACTGGTGACCTCGACTGGAGCCCTTCCCGCCATTGCCGCCGAACTCAAGGGAATGGCGAACCTGCGCTGGGAGAATCATAAGGCGCTGGTTTGTCTGGTTGGAGAAAAGATTCGGCGGCAACCAGAGATTGCCAGCCAGGTATTTCGTTCAATCTCCGACGTCGAAACCCGCATGATTTGCCAGGGCGCCTCCGAGCGCAGTCTTAGCTTTCTGGTGGATGAAGCGCGCGCCGACGAGTCAGTGCGTCGGCTGCATCATTTGTTATTTCCATCGTCCGAGGTTCCTGCAGCCGCTTTCCAGTCTCAGGCCATGTGTCAAGCTGGCGAGGCATGGCCTTAGGCTCCGGCAAAAGCTGACTGCCCCGGTTGATAACTCTCCCATCAAGTTTCTGCTTGACACCGATCACCGATCCATTACCATGGATGCATAAGTATTCAGTATGTTGAATATATATGCATCATGAGTAAACCCTTGCGCCAGAAAGCCATTCTTGAATTGCTGTACCAGGGTCCTGTCCCCAGCCAGGAGGATCTGCAACGCGCTCTGCGTAAGCGCGGGCTGAAGGTCGGACAGGCGACGCTCTCGCGCGACATCCGCGATCTCGGTCTGGTGAAGACGGGCAGGGGCTACGCCCTGTCACACGGTGATGCCTCATCCGAACCGGCGTTGCCTCCAGTTTCGCGGCTGGTGCGCGAGTTCGTGCTCGGGGTGCGGCCGGCGCAGAACCTGCTTGTGATCAAGACTACGGTTGGTAGTGCGCAACCCGTGGCCGCCGCTTTGGACGACGAAAACTGGCCGGAGTCCGTGGGCACGATTGCGGGAGATGACACCATCTTGATCGTTTGCCCTGACAAGAAGGCTGCCAACCGGCTCGCTACCCGAACTCAGGAGATGCTCGCCTGATGCGCGCCAAGCTCAAAACAGCGATCGTGGGCGCGACCGGCTATTCCGGCCTTGAACTGGCGCGCCTGCTCTTGCGGCATCCTCATCTGGAAACGCCATTGATGCTGCGGCGCACGAACGGAGACGATGATTCGTCACGTAATCGCTTTGCAAATAATGGCTCGACTGACCTCGCCGAAGTCTTTCCCACGCTTTCCGGCAACGGCGGTTACCCGATCCAGCCATTTTCCTGGGCAGCGTTGCAACAGCAGGGCGTGGAATTGCTGTTTCTGGCGACTCCTCACCAGACGTCGCGAGCGCTGGTGCCAGAAGTGATTGCACAAGGAATTCGCGTGATTGATCTTAGCGGTGCGTGGCGGATTAAGCAGGCTCAACACCGCGCCGTATACGGTTTCCAAGACACTGACTCGGTCACCGCCGCCGAACTGACGGAGAAAGCGGTCTATGGTCTTCCCGAGTTGAATGGCAACCGCATCCCAAATGCAACCCTGGTGGCTAATCCTGGATGTTATGCGACCTCGGTGATCCTGGCGCTGGCGCCGCTGTTGAGTGCGGAAGTCGTTGATCGCGAGCGGGGAATCATCTCGGATTCAAAGTCGGGCGTTTCCGGGGCAGGGAAGGAGCCGACCTCGCGCACTCACTTTGTTTCTGTGGCTGACAATTTCTCCGCCTATTCGGTGTTCGGTCACCGCCACGTCGGAGAGATCATCGAGCAGTTGAAGCTGGATGCTGGTCAGTTCATCTTTACTCCGCACCTGCTGCCTATCCCACGAGGAATTCTGTCGACGGTCTACGTATATCTGAATCGCGAGATGAAGCCGCCCGAGGTGGAAGTTTGCTTCCGCGATTTCTATCACGGCAAGCGGTGGGTGCGCGTGTTCGCTACGCCGCAGCTGCCGCAGATTCAATTTTCCCTGCACACCAATTACTGCGACCTCGGCTTCTGTCTGGCGGACGACGGACGTCGTCTGGTGCTGGTGTCCTGTGTGGACAACCTGCTCAAAGGTGCGGCGGGGCAGGCGGTGCAGAACATGAACCTGATGTATGGGTGGAACGAAGAGGAAGGATTGCAGTGAAGATTGTGATCAAGGTCGGGGGCGCCGCGCTTGAAGACAAGTCGACTATGCACAAGTGCGCCCATGCCATCGTCGAACTGGCGCGGGACGGCCATCGAATCGCAGTGGTCCATGGCGGCGGAGCCGCGCTCACTCGCACTCTTAAGCTGCTAGGCAAGACGAGCGACTTCGTAAATGGCTTGCGCGTCACGGATGCGGAAACCCGTGACGTTGCTCTGATGGTGCTCGCCGGAATCGTGAACAAGAGCCTGTTGGCCGCGATTGTTGCCGCCGGCAACTCCGCGGTCGGCCTGTGCGGTGCAGATGGCATGGCTTTTCGCGCCCGCAAGAAACAGATTTCCGGTTACGACCTAGGTTTTGTGGGTGAAATTTGTTCCGTCGAGCCGCGCTGGTTGGAAGCTATCTGGGCTGAAGGTGGAATTCCAGTTTTGTCATCCGTGGCGTTGGGTTCCGACGGGGAATACTACAACGTGAATGCCGATCAAATGGCTGCAGCCTGCGCTGTGGCCTGCCACGCCGACAGTTTGATCTTCCTCACCGATGTAGCAGGCGTCAAGAATGCCGAAGGTTCCGTCATTCCGTGGCTGAGTACCAAGGACGTTCCCGCGATGGTCGAAGATTCGGTGATCGCGGGTGGCATGCTTCCTAAGCTCGAAGCATGCAGTCATGCGCTCAGAAAGGGAGTGGGAAGGGTACGCATTTTTCCCGCGACGCAAGCCGAAATCCTGCCGCAGTTTTATTTTGCCAAGCTCGACTGCGGCACGGAGGTGATCGGGGTATGAACCTCGCTTCTGTTATTCGCTCGGAATCCAAGCTGTTGCTTCCCACCTACGATCGCCAGCGGGTGATGTTTGCCCGTGGGCGTGGAGTGTATCTCTGGGATTCAGAGGGGAGACGGTACCTCGACTTTTTGAGTGGAATCGGGGTGAATGCTCTCGGTCACGGACATCCGGCGATCCGCTCTGCCCTGAAGCGGCAAGCGGGTCGGCTGATTCACGTTTCCAATCTTTTCTTTCACGAGTATCAAGCTGAACTAGCTAAGCGACTGACCAAGATTTCTGGTCTGCAAAAGGCCTTTTTCTGTAACAGCGGTACCGAAGCCTGGGAAGGCGCTCTCAAGCTCGCACGCGCTTTTGCACGGACGCAGAATAGCAACGGCCACAAAGCCAAGTGGCGGCTTCTAGCTCTGGAGAATTCCTTTCATGGGCGCACTTTTGGTTCTCTGGCCACCACCGGACAGGAGAAATACCGGCATCCCTTCGCGCCCCTGGTTCCAGGTGTGGGCTTCGTTGCATTCAACGACGCAGAGGACCTGAAGCGGCAATTCGACGGCAGCGTATGTGCCGTCTGCCTGGAGACCATCCAGGGAGAAGGTGGAATTCGCCCGCTGAGCCAGGAATTCCTACGAACCGCTCGGCAACTGACGGATCGTACCGGAGCTCTGTTGATCCTCGATGAAATCCAATGCGGTCTGGGCCGCACCGGCCGCTATTTCGCCTATCAGCATTACGGTGTAACACCCGACATCGTCACTGTGGCCAAGCCCCTGGCTGCGGGATTGCCGTTGGGAGCGATCCTTACCACGAATCGCGTAGCCAGCGGCATGCATCCCGGAATGCATGGCACTACCTTCGGAGGTGGCCCGCTGGCGTGCGCGGTGGCTATCGAATTTCTGCGAGTTTTGGATAGCGTGATGGCCCATGTGCGGGAAATCGGGGAGTACTTCCGTGCGCAACTGGAAATGCTCAAGAGTCGGCAACAATGCGTCAGCGAGATTCGCGGAATGGGCCTGATGCTGGGCGTGGAGCTCGATTCTGCCGATACCGCAAAAGCGGTAGTCGCACAATTACTGCAAAAAGGCATTCTCATCAACCGCACACAGGAAACCGTGCTGCGTTTCCTGCCGCCTTACGTCATCCAGGAAAAGCACGTGGACCAAGTAATCCATGCACTCGACTCGGCGTTGCTCCACAACTCCTCGACGCAAAGCCGGGCCAAAGGTTTGAGTAGAAAGTCTAAGAAAAGGAGGCAAACACATTGAGCAGCAAGCCATTCAATGCGACGCGGATAACGCATCCGCCCGCTCCGGCAACTTTTTCTTGCCGTGATCTGGTCTCGATTCGCGATCTCGCGTCCGAGGACATCGAAGCGATCTTCTATCTAGCTGGACTGATGAAGGCACGCCCTGTCAAATTCCAGAAATCCCTTGCCGGGAAACAGATCGTGATGTTCTTCGAGAAGCCGTCTTTGCGGACGCGTCTCACCTTTGAGGCAGGAATGGCGAGCATGGGCGGTTGGACATCTTTCGTCGACCAGACCCAGGGCCGCCTCGATGCGCGAGAAAAACTGAGCGATATCGCGCATAACGTCGAGCGTTGGGTAGATGGGATCGTGCTGCGCACCTTCGCTCACAGTACTGTGGAGAATATGGCCGAACATGCCTGCATCCCGGTGATCAATGCGCTCAGTGACCTTGAACATCCCTGCCAGGCTCTGGCGGACTACTTCACATTGCAGGAGCGGTTCGGAGATCTCAAGAATATCTGCCTGGCCTACGTCGGTGACGGAAACAATGTGGCGCACTCTTTGCTGCTTACCTGCGCCTGTTTGGGCTCCAGAATGCGGATCGCAACGCCGAGGGGCTACGAACCTGACCCGCAGATTGTCGCTGATGCACAGGACATGGCCCGGACAACCGGTGCCGTGATCGAAATTCTTTCCGATCCACACGCCGCCGTGGACGGCGTCGACGCTGTCTATACCGATGCCTGGACCAGCATGGGCCAGGAGCAGGAGGCCGAAGAACGCGACCGGATTTTCCCGCCGTACCAAGTAAACGAGGAGCTTGTCGCCGGTGCAGCTCCACACGCGGTTTTCATGCATTGCTTGCCGGCCCACCGTGGCCAGGAAATCACTGACCCGGTCATGGACTCGGTTCGGTCCGTTGTTTTCGATCAGGCGGAAAGCCGCTTGCACGTACAGAAGGCGATTTTGCTGTTATTGCTTGGCGGCGAGTTCGGCCGCTTTCCTGCGAGGAGCGCTCATGTCTGAGAAAGTAGTGCTTGCCTACTCCGGAGGCTTGGATACCTCCATCATCATTCCCTGGCTGAAGGAAAACTATGCCTACGACGTGATCGCCATGGTGGGCGATGTGGGGCAGGGGGACGACCTTGAAGTGGTTGTCGAGAAAGCTTATAAGACCGGGGCCAGCAAAGTTGTAGTTGAAGATCTCCGTGAAGAATTCCTCAGTGGATACGTGTTTCGAGCACTCAAGGCTGGCGCCGTATATGAGCATAAATATTTGCTTGGGACATCGCTGGCGCGTCCGGTGATCGCCAAACACCAAGTAGAGGTGGCTCTCCGGGAAGCCGCAACTGCCGTGGCCCATGGCTGTACCGGCAAAGGCAATGATCAGGTGCGCTTCGAGTTGACCTATCAGGCGCTAGCCCCGGACCTCAAGGTGATCGCGCCATGGAGAGAATGGACTCTGAAATCGCGAGAAGACTGTCTCGACTATGCCGAAAAACACGGAATTCCGGTTGCGGCCAGCCGGGAGAAAATCCACAGCCGTGATCGCAATCTATGGCACATCAGCCACGAAGGCGGAGAGCTGGAAGATGCTGCCAATGCGCCATTTCCCGACACGTGGCAGTTCACTCGCTCGCCGCAGGAAGCCCCGGACCGAGAGGAGCAGGTGACGGTTGGTTTTGGAAAGGGAATTCCGGTGTCGGTTAACGGGATGAAGCTCGATCCTGTATCACTGGTTGAGCTTCTGAATGATATCGGAGCGCGCAATGCAATCGGACGCGTCGATCTGGTGGAAAACAGGTTTGTGGGGATCAAATCCCGTGGATGTTACGAAACTCCCGGCGGAACTTTGCTTGTTACAGCCCATCGCGAGCTTGAGGCTCTGTGCCTGGAACGTGATGTCGCGCATTTCAAGCAGCACGTCGGACTGAAGTATGCCGAGCTGGTCTACTTTGGTTTGTGGTTCACGCCGTTGCGCGAAGCGCTAGACGCGTTTGTCGAGACCACACAAAAAGAGATGACGGGAGCGGTCACACTCTCCCTTTACAAAGGCAACGTAGCCATCGTCCGCCGCGAGTCCGACTACTCACTGTATCGCACCGATCTATCTTCGTTCACCATGAGTGACAGCTACAACCAGAAAGATGCCGAAGGTTTCATCCGCATCCTGGGTCTGCCGTCCCGCTCGCGCGCGCACGCCCGCGCGGAAGCCACAAGATCGGAGGTGGCTCGATGAAGATGTGGTCTGGCCGCTTCCGGCAGCCGCTCGATCCTGGTTTCGAGCGCTGGCAGCGCTCCTTTGAGTTTGATCAGCGCCTGCTGCGTTATGAGCTTGAGGCCAGCCGGGCTCACGCTCGCGCTCTAAAGGAGGTGGGCATCCTGTCTTCAGGCGAGCTGATCGCGATTCTGCAGGGGCTGGAAAAGATCGGTGAGCAAGCATCGGCTCCAGCATTTCTTGAAGATGATGAGGCAGAAGATGTTCATCATTTCGTTGAGAAAAAGTTGGTCACCTTGATTGGCGACGTCGGATACAAGTTGCACAGCGGGCGCAGTCGCAACGAGCAGATCGCAACTGATCTTCGGCTCTACGTTCGAACCACGATTGATCACCTGCACTCCGACCTGGCGGAATGGGTGGGCCTCCTACTGGATCGCGCTGAGCAGGCCGGAAACGCGGCCATGCCCGCGTACACTCATCTGCAACGAGCAGAGCCAGTTTTGGTGTCGCACTGGCTACTGGCCTACGTGGAAATGTTTCTGCGTGATGCGGATCGCTTTTCTGACTGCCGCAAGCGAGTCAATCTTTGTCCGCTGGGTTCAGGTGCGGTTGCGGGCGCCACGCTGCCGCTGGACCGCCGCGCTGTCGCCTCTGATCTGGGCTTCGATGGTCCCACTGCCAACAGTCTCGACGCGACCAGCGACCGTGACTTCGCCTTGGAATTCGTCAGTGCACTTTCTTTGCTTGTCCTGCACCTGAGTCGCTGGGCCGAAGAGATGATTCTGTTTTCCTCGCAGGAGTTTGGTTTCGTTCGCCTGCCTGAAGCGTATTCCACCGGCAGCAGCGCCATGCCGCAAAAGAAGAATCCAGATTTGCTGGAGCTGACGCGCGCCAAAGCCGCCCGGATCATTGGAGACGTTACGGTTTTGCAAGTGGCGATGAAGGGACTGCCCCTGGCTTACAACAAAGACCTCCAGGAAACCCAAGAGCCGCTCTGCGATGCCGCGGATACCGTCATGGGCCTCCTGCCGCTGGTAACTAGATGGATGAAGGCGGTGGACTTTAATTACGAGCGCATGCAGGAGGCTGCCCAATCTGGTTTCATGAATGCCTGGGCCGCAGCCACCTATCTGGTGCAACGCGGAGTTCCTTTCCGCTTGGCCCATGCGCAAATCGGTAACGCAGTGCAGCAATGTGTGGAAAAGGATTGTGAGCTGCAAGACCTGTCGCTGGAAGACCTGCGACGATTGAATCCGCTATTCAACAGGGATTTCTACGATTGCCTGAAACTTCAGTCCGTGCTGGCCATTCATGATGTTCTGGGAGGCACAGCGCCGACCCGCGTGCGGCAGGCGATTGCCGCCGCCAGACAGAAGATTGGCTCCATGCGCGAGGACGTCCATGCGCACGCGTGAAGCCAAGTTGCCGGATGCCGAGCGAATTCACGATCTTATCTCCGTTTATTCCGGAGACGGCACCCTCCTGCCTCGGACCTTTGCCGAGATTTGCGAAAATGTCCGCGATTTTGTGGTTTTGGTGCGAGACCGACGAATCATCGGCTGCGGCGCGCTTCACCTCTATGGCCAGCATCTCGCTGAAATACGCTCCATCACGGTCGATCCCGCCGAGCAAGGCTCCGGGGGTGGCAAACAACTGGTAAAGGCTCTGCTCGACCAGGCCAAGAAACATCGCGTCACTTGTATATGTCTTTTTACCCGCAAGCCGGAGTTTTTCTCCCAGTTAGGCTTTGCTGTGGCCCAGCGTGAAGACTTGCCAGACAAGATCCATAAAGACTGCTGCGTTTGCCCGCGCTTTCATTTCTGTGATGAAGTTGCGATGGTACGTGGTGAGCTGCCCAAGTTCGCGATCCTGCCGGAGCCGACCAGGTGGCTGGTAAAGCTTCAGGTATGACCCTACCTGGGGGTTCCTCCAAAACAATCCATTTGCCTGAGGGATTTAGTTTTTCCGCCGTGGCCGCTGGTTTGAAAGCGAGTCGTGGGCTGGATCTTGCCTTGGTCGAGGCCGTTCCCGGTACAAACGCTGCCGCACTTTTCACCACGAATCGCGTTGTGGCCGCGCCCATCCCGGTCGGTCGCGCCCACCTGGCGACAACTCGGGGGAGAGTCCGGGCGCTCATCGTCAACTCAGGCAATGCCAATTGTGCTACGGGGAAGGCAGGACTCAGAGCCTGCACCCGGATTTGCCATCAGACAGCGCGTCTCTTGCAGGTGGGCGACAACGAGGTGTTTCCGTCCTCTACCGGCATCATCGGTGTCCCCATGCCCGTGGGAAAGATCCTGGAAAAGCTGCCTGAGTTGATTGCTGCTCGGGAGGCAACGGAGCAAGGAATTCATCAGTTTGCCCGCGCCATCATGACCACAGATACGCGACCCAAACTGGCGTCGGCGCGCTTCCTATCAGGCAATTCGGAGGTTAGGCTACTCGGAATCGCCAAGGGCTCCGGCATGATTCACCCGCAACTCGCTACCATGCTGGTGTACTTGTTTACTGACATGGCTGCTGGAACAGCCGACCTGAAGCGACTCCTGCATCAGACTTGCGATCAAACCTTTAATTGCATCTCGGTTGATGGTGACACCTCGACCAACGACACCGTGTTCTTGCTGGCGAGTGGTCGAAGTGGGGTTCGGTTAAGAGACCCGTCCGTGCGCAAGAAATTCGAGAATGCGCTCCTTGAGGTCTGTCAGTCCCTGGCTGAGCAGATTATCTGCGACGGAGAGGGCGTTCAGCACGTCATCCAGTTGTTCGTCGAACAGGCAAAGAGTCGTGAAGAAGCATTGCAGATTGCTCGAGCCGTCGCTCACTCGTTACTGGTCAAGACAGCGTGGGCAGGAGCTGATCCCAACTGGGGAAGAATTCTGGCCGCGGTCGGGAGGTGCGGATTACCGATCGATCCCAAGCGGATAGACATTTTGATCGGGAACCAATTGGTGTGCCGCAGAGGGGTAGCTAATCCATTCGATGAAACGAACGCGCACCAGGCTCTCTCGCAGCCTAGCTGCGACATTCGTATACGACTGCAACGTGGCCGTCGCTCCGCAGCATTTCTCACCACCGACCTGACGGCGGAGTACGTCCGAATAAACGCCGATTACTCTACTTAGTTCGGGGCACCGAGAAAGTTTCTCAGGGCGTGTTGCAACTGCACGTCCATCACTTCACCGAGCTGGGCAAGATCGTGAAACAGGAGATGGGTGTCCAATTCGTAGAAATGCTTCTCCGCCAAATTCGTCATGCAACGGCGAATCAAGTTGTAGTCTTCGCACAGGGCGATGGGCGAGTATTTTTGCCTTCGCCGGACACGGCCATGCTGTTCGGCTGCTTTCATTGGCGCCGTGGGCATCTCTCTCAGACTAAGCCGCATCATCTTCACGGCCTCATCCAACAGCGGCATCACCGGAGACACCCTCTTCTGCGAGGATAGCTTGAGGGCTCTGAACGTCGGATGAGACTGGCTCTGTCGCAGCCACTCTTGCCGGAGCCACGGACGGTTTCGCCTCACAAAAGACTTAAGACGTCTGCCACCGGCCTGACCTCCTGGCGCGATGGCGGAAGCGGCGCCACGGCGTCCCAGCTTCCGGCTGATTTCCAGGATCTCCTGGCGCAAGGCGTTCTCGACCTGAATGGAATTCCTCTCTCCACGCGCCACCCGGCTCACGTAGGAGGGGTCGACGCCCAGGTTCTTTGCGACCCTCATGTACAGGCCGCGATAAAGGGCTTGCGGTAACAGGGTTTCGGAGTTTCGTTTTGTGGTACGATTGTCATTAAGCATGACGGTTATCACAAATCTGGCAAAGACGATGCCACTAACCCAGACGTTTTATCAAGCCCGTTAAGTGTAGCAGGTCATGAGCAAAAGCAGAAATGCGGCGAAGGCAGAATGGGCGGTACGAATTACCGCCCTCCGGAGCCACCTGGGAATTAGTCAGTCTGATCTGGGAAAGCGGCTCAATGCCTCTGCCATGGCAGTATCGCGCTGGGAGCGGGGGACCCAGGAGCCTCCCGCTAACGTATACATTCAACTCGGAAATATCACCGGGGATCCGGAGTGTTGGTATTTCTGGGGCCGAGCGGGCCTCCACAGTCAGGACTTGATGCGGGTTCTGCCGGCAGTTCGCAGCCGCCTTCGCAAAGACCGTTTGCCCAACTTGCAGTTGGTGGAGGCGGGTGCCCATCGCGCTCCCAGCAGCAGGAAGAATCGACTCGTGGCCATCCCTGTCTTGCCCGTGGTGGCCGCAACTCACGGGGGTAAAGGGGACCCAGCGGATGCACTGGAACAGGTCGGTCCCGAGACCATATTGGCTGCGCCCAGTCAGTGGTGCCCGAATCCGGCTTATACAAGTTGCCTCAGAGTCCGTGGGCGCTCCATGATGCCGGTTCTCCACGATGGCTACATCATTGTGGTGGATACATCTCAGACCAACCGTCTCAAGTTGTACGGCCACATCATCGTGGTGTCGCAAAAGGAACAGGGACTGATTGTCTCTCGACTGCAACGTTTCGATGGAACTGAAGTTCTGGTGCCAGAAAACCGGGAATACGATTCACTTCCTCTTTCTGCCTCAGGTTTCCAAATCGTCGGCAAGATCTTGTGGTGGATTGGGCGGGCAAATTAGGACTCATCCTGGCTGGCACCCGCCTCCTGCCGCAGTGCTCTTAAGTCGATGCCCAGCATCTCCGCCTTCTTATACAAATGACTGCGCTCCAGCCCGAGCGCTTTAGCGGCGTTGGTGATGTGGTAGTGGTTGCGCCTAAGCTCGGCGAGGATCGCCTCGCGTTCGAAGTTCTGCACTCTTTCCGAGAGTTGCCCTGAATCAGCAACCGGTCTGGTTTCCGCGGCAAACTGAGGCACCGCGAGTCGTACCGTCTCCAGGTCGACTACGCCGTCCGTTGCCAGCAGCATCACGCGTTCTACAGCGTTGCGTAGTTCGCGAACGTTCCCCGGCCAGGAGTGAGCTTGCAGTTCTTGAATTGCGTCAGCGGTGAAGGGAATTGGTTTCCAATTATTCTGACTGCACACCTGCTGGGAAAAGTGTTGGATAAGCGCGGGAATGTCTTCCCGTCGTTGGCGTAGGGGAGGCAGTACGAGAGGAAAAACATAAATTCTGTGAAAGAGATCCTGGCGAAACTTGCCATCGCGCACTAACGTCTCCAGATTGCGGTGCGTGGCGACAATGACGCGCACATCCACGGAAATAGGTTTGTCGCCGCCGATGCGTTCGACTTCGCCTTCCTCCAGCACTCGTAGCAGTTTGGCTTGCATGGACGACGGCATGTCGCCGATCTCGTCGAGGAAGATTGTGCCGTGCTCCGCCTGCTCGAACTTCCCCAGATGGCGTGCCGCGGCGCCTGTGAAGGATCCTTTCTCATGCCCGAACAATTCTGACTCGATCAGTTCCGCGGGAACAGCCGCACAATTCAGAGCGATGAAAGGGCCCGAGGCCCGGGGACTGCGATCATGCAGGGTGTGGGCGACCAATTCTTTTCCGGTACCGGTTTCCCCGAGGATACACACCCGGGTCTCACTCGCGGCCACTCGTTCCAGCTGCGCCATCATCTTTTGCATGCTTTCGCCAGTCCAGATAATCTCGTGTTTTCCCAGGCGCTGACGAAGCTGGCGATTTTCCGATTCCAGGCGCTGCAGTTTGAGCGCATTCTCTACCGTGAGCAACAATTTTTCCGTGGCAATCGGTTTTTCGAGAAAATCGAGTGCTCCCAGCTTGGTTGCGCGCACCGCCATATCAATGTGCGCCTGGCCCGACATCATGACCACAGGCGCAGCAATACCCTCCGCTTTGAAATCTCCCAACAGCGAAAGACCGTCCTTGCCGGGCATGACCACATCGCAAAGAATCACATCAAAGTGCTGCGCGCGCGCCAATTCGAGCGCTTTCGCTGCATTGTCGCAAATTGTCGCTTCGTGACCAGCGAGGCGGAATGCTCGCGAAAGCGAGGCCAACGTGTTGGCCTCGTCATCAACAATCAGCAAATTTGCTTTCTGCGACATCCTCACATCTTTGCTTCGTACTCAGTTTGGATCAGACCAGTCACTGGCAGCTTATCGAGGTTGCGGGGGAGTTCGATGACAAATGTTGTGCCCTGGCCGGGTTGGCTCCGGACGCTGATTCTGCCTCCATGATCGCTCACAATAGATTGCACGATTGCGAGCCCAAGCCCGGTACCATCCGCTTTGCTGGTGTAGTACGGGGTGAACAAACGCCCGCGATCTTCCGCACTCAAGCCTATGCCTGTGTCCGAGATTTCCACCAAGACGCCATTCGGGCCATCTCGCGTGCGCAGGGTGAGTCTGCCGCCTTGGGGCATCGCATCAAGCGCATTGAACACGAGGTTAGAAACAGCGCGATACAGCAGATCGGGATCAGCGGCGATCGGCTGTGGAGATCCGGACAATTCCAATTTGCATTCGATAGGGATACGGCTGCCTGACTGCAATTGTGCCTGAAGTAGCCGGACTACATTTCGCACGATGTCGTTGATTTGCACACTCTGAAATTGTGGCTGCGGCATGCTGGAAAATTCGCTGAAGCGGGAGACGATTGTTTTCAGGTTGGAGATCTCGGCCAATAGGGTGGACGAGCTTTCCTGAAAAACTTCCTCGAATTGCTCCGGACTTTGCTCCCGGGCCCGGATGAGGTTTTCCACCGTCAATTGCAAGGGAAACATGGGATTCTTGAGCTCATGGGCCAGGCGTCGCGCCAACTCCCTCCACGCCGCCACGCGTTCTGTCTTCACCAGTTGTTCCTTCCGCTCCAGAAGCTCACCGGTCATGCGATTGAAAGATTTCGCCAGGGCGCCCAGTTCGTCCGATGATGTCACCGGCACCTTAGTATTCCAGTTGCCAGCCGCAATCTCACGGGCCGCATCAGCGAGTTGTTCAACCGGGCGTGTGACTCGGGCAGCGGTCCATCGACTAAACAATATCGCCAGAGCAATTCCAACACTCGCAGCCAGCAACGCCGCTGAGCGGATGTGCTGCTGTAGTTCGACAACGGATCGGCGAGAACTCCCGAGTATAAGAACCGCGAGTATCTGATTGTCTTGACCGCCCAGCGGAATGGCGTGAACGCTTTCGTCGTCGGAAGCGTCCGATGACCAGTGAACGATGGCAGTCGTTTCTTGGCGTGTCTTCAGAACGTGTTCGATAAGGGGCGCAACCCGATCGGGTTGCTGCAGAGTGCCAGAGGGATCAATGAGATACTGGAGAGAAACCGCAGCACCGGCTTTTTCTTCACTCAGCTTCTGATAAAGCATGGCTCGCATTCCATTCGGAAGTTCGAGGCTGGCCATGAAATTCTTATCCATGCGACGACCGCCTATCACATAGAGCGATTTGTCGCCAACATCCACTTTGCGGATGGCCGATAGTCCTAAGGCTGGGCCTGTGGGCAGGTCTTCTTGGCGGAGGAACACGTCTTTGGGGACTGGTCCGGTCAACGAAAACAGTTCGTGGTAGCCAAATTTAGCCGGCCACTGCGCCGACGAGATAATTGTCCCATCACTGTCCGCCAGTTCGAGGAAATCCAACTTCTGGCTGTCCGCCAGGGATTTTGCTTCGCTTAAATAGGCCGCGTAGTTAGGAGCGTTCCTATTGAGGTTGAGGGCGAGGCGCGTGCTGATGTCGGTCGCCGCGACCGCTTCTACCCGCTGCACGACCTCTTCGCCTCGACGGTTAAAGGCGTGTTGGAATTGAGCCACTAGGGCGGTGGTTCTTTCGTCATTGGCCCGCTCGAACGCTCGCCGCGTGACCGCGGAAACGATCAAGGTGACTGCCGCAACCGAAACGAATACCGTGAGCGCGAACCCCGCTAGCAGTCTGCTGCGGAAACTCATGGCTTCCCCGTTCCCAGCCAAACATCTTGCAGACGCCAACCTCCCTCGCGATCGGTATTCCAGTTTCTCACGCCTCCTTCCAGAGCTGACGCAAACCTCAAGTGCAGCAGTGGAATAACCTGTCGCGACTGCAGCAGTGTCCGTTCCGCCACGTAGAGATCGTTGGCTGAATCACCATTAAAAGTGGGCTGAGCGAGGTTCAGCGAAGTCGCCAGGTTCGTAAGTGCGATGCGAGCGTCAAGCGAAGCCAGCGGGATGCGGACCAAGCGCAGGTCGGCATTGACCGAGTTAGTAGGTTGGAGCGTAAGGCCGGCGTCGCGTGCGTTCAGCGTAATTCTCTCGGCCACCAACCGAGCCACAGGGTCAGTCGCGTCGTAACTGAGGGTCCAAGGAGACATCTGGCGGGGATTTCTGTGCTGCGACTGCATCCGCGATACGTCCATGTCAGTCGAAAAAAGGAAGGCATATCCTGTCATCCAATTCGGAAGCAGTCCATCGGCGGGATCAGCGCCACCTTGGAGCAATACTACGCTCAAAGACCTACGATCGATGCTAAGCGCGAGAGTTTCGCGTTGCTGTAGATCGCCAGAAGAATGCTGATCATTAGTGAAAACCAGCGCCATTAGTTCAGTCGGAGAAGAAGTGTCTACCCTGCGGCCTTCGGTGGTAGCGCGCTGAGCTTGGTCGGAGGCAACTTCGATCAAATCAACTCTACCGAGATCAAGGGAGATCATCTGCTCATGCAAGCTCTTCCCCAGCTCGATTTCTATAGAATCTACGAAGGCTCGGCCGTCCCAGTAGTCATCGCGCGCAGTTAGCGTCAGTTTCTTTCCCGGATCCCAATGGGCGACAGAGAACGCACCGCTACCTGTCAACTTACCGCCGTCCCGTTTGGCGATACCATAGCGTGCCATTGCCAACTCGCCGGGCAGATTTGGAGTGGGAACATCACATTCGATTACTATCCCTGGCCCGGCTGAAAATATCTTCCACTTTGAGTTGGCCGCCCGTAACGACGCTGCCACGGCGCCGGAGCTGAGTGCTGTTCCGTCATGAAATGTAACTCCCGGTCGGATATAAAACTGCCAGCGTTGGCTTCCTGGTTCGGACTGCCACGAACTGGCCAGTGCGGGATGAGGTCTGTCCTGGTCGTCAAGCACGACTAGCGTGTCAAAGATCAGACCCGAGAGGTTACGTCGGGCCAACGATTCTGGCTGGCTTGAATCCGCTGGATCGAGAGATGTGGGCGCGGCGCGCATGGCGACCTTTAGCGTGCCGCCGTAGCGCGGGCGCGTAGCAGCACTGGTTACATCGCCGAAGAGCAGACTAGTGACCACAACTAATGGTAAGCCGGAACGCCTCATATCTCCCCGTCTCCGAATTTCGCGAAACCGCAATGGCCCCGTTTCCGCTTGACTCCGCCCACAGCGCAGTGATCGGTCCTCCAAAATCCGCAGGCTGGCTTACTGCGATTGGATCACGATCGGGAAACTCGAAGGCTCTCACCGTATCGCCCCTGTTGTCGCCGCTTTCTGTTGCCAGAATCTGCCAGCCTGATCCACAGCCGCTGTGTACGCCGGTAATATCGCTACCCCAAGCTAACTTTCCTGCAGTCCGATCAGTAATTCCGTCGAGCATATGCAGGGGACCGTTCACCGAAGCCAGCATCCAAAGCGTGTACTTTTCCCGAGGCAGAGCTGCCGCCGAATAAAATGCTGGCGCCGTTGTCTGTTTGCCTACGCCCGGCACCAGCACACCCGTAAAGAAATTCCGCAACGGCGCGAAGAATGCACTCAAACCGTACTGATCGGTTCCGATTGGCCAGGGATCGTCGCTCTCATAGCAAGTCATGGTCACAGGCGCGCTGCTCGTGCTTCGGCAGAAGATGCCCGGCAGGAACGCATCGAAGAGATGGTCTTTGCGCAAGATCAATCGTCCTCTGAGATCGCGAGGCCAGGGCCGGGAGTGAGCGACGGCCAGGAACTGCTCCGATTGCCAGCGGCCATCCTGCATCCTGTAGACTATGACCCCGTTTGAATCGAGAACCAGCAGGTGCGAAGGAGTGCCGTCTAGTATCGCAGCATCCATGATGCGGTCAGCTTGAGACCAGAGCAGAGTCTTCCGTACCTCCATCGCGGCGGCTTCATGCGCGGCCAGTTGTGCATCCGGGCGTGCGAATGAAACCATCACGACTGACGACTCGTTCGCGCCCTGATGAACCTCTGCAATCCAAACATAATCTCGCAGGTCTTCGGAGAGGAAGACTTGCACAGTGGCGGCAGCCTGTTCGGCATTCACGAAGCGAAGGCCCAATGTAGCCAACTGGATGAGCACGCCGCGGCGAATTTCGTCCACGTCCGTCTGCCGCAACGAAGAGTGGTTCTTGAAGTCGAGGGCAACAGTGCCCGGGCCTGTAACTGCTGCAATCTTTGCGGCTAGTTGCGCCGCAGGGCTGGTCCAATTATCAGCCAATGCCTCGGCTGCCAACAGAAAAAGCAGGATGAGCAGGGAAGATGTGAAGCACTGAAAGCGCCGCGGCAGAATAGGCACGTCCCGGATGAGCCGATTATAAACTGAGTTGCGCATGGCTTTTCGCATAGCGATGTGTACTGGTTGGACTCATCCCGAACCCGAGCGCGAAATGCTACTCGGCCCTACAACTATTGACACCGCAGCGGGTGGCAAACTGTTCGCAAGACTCCAACCTCAGGCACCATCACGACTTATTTCTGTACTGGCGATTCTGAGTCCTCTGCCTGGCTGGCATGATTCGAGACGTTCATGCTGCGCAACACATCATTGGCGAAGAAGAACTTACCGTCGGCCGGCACCATCATGATCTGCAGCTTGTCCGACAGTCGTTCCGCGACGATTTTGTTAATCAGCAGCGGGTTCTGCTTCAGCATCGCTCCTTCACTCTGCATCCGTTCCGCGTCGGCGGCAGCTGTGACCCGTATACGGTCGGCTTCGGCTGCAGCCAGTAACTTGCGGCGTTCCATCTCTGCCTTGCTATCGATTACCTTCGCCTCGGCTAGCGCTTCCGCATTCTTAACCGTGGCTTCTTTGCGAGCTTCGGCTTCCAGCTTAGATTGCTGAATCTGTTTCTCTTTCAGCGGCAGGGTATATTGCATGGCATCAGCCTCACCCTTCGCTTGCAGCACGCGCACCTGGGCCTGTCCTTCCGCCTGCTTCACTTGCTGAGCTTTGGTCGCTTCCGCTTCCAGTTCCGAGAGCCTCACTTGCTTTTGCTGGATCTCGGTTTGCACGCCCATCTGATCGTTCTCTTGCTCCTTCAACAAAAGGCTCTCCAGCCCTTTGGCGTATTCAGGGGGAAGTTGAATGTCGCGGAGCATTACCTCTTTCACCACGATGCCGTCTGCGGCGAGCTTCTGCGTTATGGCGACCGCGGCTCGCTTTCGGATTTCCTCTCGCCGGGCAGCAAACACGTCCCGCACCGTGTAATTGGGCACCAGTTCACGCCAAACACTGGCCACTACTGGAGGTACGATTTCCTTCTCCACAGGTTGTGGCAGGTTGCCCTGGATGTAGTCCAGCCGCTTGGGGTCGAGGCGGTAGCGAACCGTGATCGCCAATCCGACCGTGAGACCCTCCTTGGCCTGAACCTTTAGCGGTTCGGATTTCACACCTCGGCTGGAAGGCGTACTTGCGTTTTCTTCCTGCTCACCGGTTGTGAATAGCTGATCGCGGGTGTCGAACAGTGCAACCGCCTCCGCCAGAGGGGTTACGAAATGTGCTCCGGGATAAAGCGTGCCTGCCAACGTCCCGCTGGTCTGACTGATGCGAACCCCAGCCATGCCGCTGGGAACCACGACGATGCCCAATGCCAGCAGTATCGGTCCCCAGGCCAGCATGGCTAGCCCGAGGGCTCCCCGCCAGCGGATATGCGGAGCAGCTGGCAGCGGTCCAGCTCCAGCAGTCACCAGAGCCTGGCGATACTTCATTTCCAGATAGAGGTCATAAGCGAGAATTCCCGCGGCAGCCGAGATCATCCCAATGCCGCCCCACATCAGTAAATACTTCAGAAACAACATAGCGTTTTCCTTTCCTCGGATCTTGACCCCTCAGCGTGCTTGGCCCGACTTCATCTGTCTTGCCTGCTGCGCGAACAACAAGCAGAATACTTTGCCGAAGATCAGTTCCTCGACCAGCAGTGCGACTGCGAGAGAGAAGCCCATTCCCGCTAGGGCTGCCATTGCTGTGATTACGAGTCGCATGGTGTCCTCCTAAGAACCTGTCTCAGTGGCTGCAATCTGGTTGATTTCATGTCAGCCTTACAAAGCCAATGGCACGCCAAGAACCAGGTGCGACGTCACAGATTCAGAAGGAGTTACAACCGGCGGAAGCGCTGGACATAGTGTTCGACCGCAGACAGCGTGTCAGGCCCGACACGGCATGTGGAAGTTGTCATGAAGAAACACATACTTCTTTCGATCTCAACTCCTAGAATTGACATCCGCGTACACGCGGCTCTATCGTTTCGCACCGGACAGCATGAACATCGTCAAAGCAACCCGGCGTTTCGAAGAATGGCTGGGCCGGCATCTTACGCTGGTCAAACCCGACCTCCGCTTGAAGCACCAGCGCATGGCGGAAGCAGCATTTCCTTTCCTGCGGGCAACCTTCTATCGCTGGATACAGCTGTGGCCGGAGGTATGTCCTGACTTGTCGAAGGCTCCAAGAGTCCTCGCAGTAGGCGATCTGCATGTGGAAAATTTCGGCACCTGGAGGGACATTGAGGGTCGCTTAGTCTGGGGTGTTAATGACTTCGACGAAGCGGCCATGCTGCCCTACACCATTGACCTGGTGCGGCTCGCCACAAGCGCAGTACTTGCAATCGAAGAGGGTCATCTGGCATTGAAGGCAAAAGAAGGATGCGCCGCGCTATTGGACGGCTACAGGCAGTCGCTCGCGGAACATGGGCGCCCGTTCGTCCTTGAGGAACAGAACCAATGGCTGCGGGAGGCTGCCACTGGCGTGCTGCGTGATCCGGTGCATTTCTGGAAAAAAATGGAAAGTTTGCCACAATTGACCGGAAACATTCCGCCTGGCGCGCGGGAAGCTCTCGAGCACCTTCTTCCCGAACGGGGCCTCTCCTATCGGACGGTGAAGCGGGTTGCAGGCCTAGGAAGTTTGGGGCACATTCGCGTGGTCGCGATAGCAGACTGTCATGGCAGCCACATCGCACGTGAAGCCAAAGCCATGAGGCCGTCCGCTGTTTATTGGGAGAGTGGTGGCCCGGCGGAGATCGTGTGCCAGGTAATTATGAGCCGGGCGGTGCGCTGCCCCGATCCCTTCGTACGACTGCGCGGCCATTGGCTTGTTCGTCGGCTCGCGCCCTATTGCACTCGTATTGAGCTGAGCGTGCTACCTACAAATCGCGACGAGCTCCGCCTACTCTTCGCCATGGGATGGGAAACCGCCAATATCCACCTGGGTAGTGAGAGTGCGTCCAAGGACGTCCGCCGTCACCTCAGCACGCTAAAGCCAAACTGGCTGTTGTCCGCCGCGCGTGATATGGCGAAGGCTGTCAGTGACGACTGGAGAGTTTGGAAAAAATCATCCGAAGCCTGAGCCTTGGGTCCACCAGCGATTTTAAATTCCCTGAGGGATGCCATAGAGCAATTCATCCTCTGGCTGCGATCCCTCATCGCTCCCGGCGGTCTCACGTCGCAAAGCGCCCAACAGGGCATCCAGGATGGCTCGGAGAGATTGGGGACTCTCGACGAGCACGCGCTCCATGCTCTCGCGATGAACCGCCAATTCGCCGATCAGTTGTGCGCCTTTCGTGTCGACGTCCCAAATTGCGTCCCATCTGGCGCAACTTCGGCGCAGGTTTTTCACCCCGAACCCGGCTCGAGCAAAGGGATAGCCCAGACTGCCGGTCGTCATCCAGTGAACCACTAATTCCTCAACGTGGGCCGCACTGCAGGCACGCTGAATGCCCTCGTGCGCTGCCAGACGTTCATTCCATTGCAAGACCTGCAGTTTATCTTCCCAGCGGTTTTCAGCAACCAGGAACCAGCTGTCCGTGCCCAGTCTTCTCCCCCCACAGATGGCGCACACGTTCATTTGCGAGACATCCATACGGTACCTTTCATTTCATTACTCGCCTTGCCGTTCGATGTAGAAGAGTGTCCGTCGCCGTTGACGCTTACGCTGCTCCCGTTTGTGCGATGGGCGCCCTTTTCTTCGCTTCGGGGAGGGGAACTGTCAGCATTCCATGTTCCTTCTCAAAGATCAGGGTGAGCACCGATGAACACTGATCGCACAGCCAGTAGTGTTCGACGTGGCGCCGGGGTCGACTTCGCCGGCGTGGCGTGAAGCCGGCCAAGCCAGCGACGAAAGCCTTTTCTCTCCACGCGGAACAATTTTCCGTGGCTCAAGCGACGGAAGGGAGTAGGGCAAATCGAATTCGCGCATTTGTTGAGCACCAAAACTCCTGGCGTCGCAAGCTATCGGAAGTTCGGGCAAGTGCACGCGAATGGCCGAAAGTTATTCATGAAGAATTGTGCGCAAATCGCCGGAAAAACGTGGGATCGAGCCGCTAGACCTTCAGACCCGCCATGCCGAGCTTTGGTCAGGGCTGCCGATAGACCGTCACGTCACGGTGAAGGGCAGTAGTGGTCACCGAGACGCAGAAGGTATGATCGCTTAGCTATATGCCTCGAACGGTCTTAATGTGTCCACCTACCTTCTTCGACGTCCGCGAGGCGAAAAATCCATACATGGGTCATCCCATCGACCGCATTCGGGCGCAGCAGCAATGGCAGAACCTGCGCCGCTCCCTCGAAGACGCCGGAGTGAAGGTGGAAATGATCGCCCCGGTGGAAGGCCTCGACGACATGGTGTTTGCCGCCAACCAGGTTTTCGTCGGAGACCACGACAAGATCGGTAAGTTCATCGTTCCCAGCCGCATGCGCTATCCTTCGCGCCAGAAGGAAGTTCCGTTCTACGTGGACTGGTTCCGCCAGCGCGGCTACAGGATCATCGAACTGGACTTTGGCGAAGACTTTCTGGAGGGTCACGGTGATCTGCTCTGGCATCCTGACCGCTCGAAGATCTGGGCAGCTTATGGCTTCCGCTCTACCCGCGGAGGCATAGAGAAGTTCGCCGCCGCCATGCGGGAGCTACGTATCCCCGTAGTGCCCCTCCAACTCGTGGATGCACATTGCTACCATCTGGATACTTCTCTCTGTCCGCTGAATCAGGATGCCGCGCTGATCAATCCGAGTGCCTACTCCGAAGAATCGTTGAACGATCTGCGCCGAGGCTGGAAGCGAATCCACGAAATGGGCAGTGAAGAAGCCCATCGGTTCATGGGCAATGGGATCGTTGCCAATGGACGCTACATCACGCCCTATCTGTCCGACAACCTGGGCAAAATCCTTGCAAGCGAAGGCCTTACACCTGTGATCGTGGACACCTCGGAATTCGAGAAATCCGGCGGCAGCGCATTTTGCATGAAGGCATTTTTGGACTGAAGGCCGGGAACCGCAATTACGTCGGAATTGCTCCTGAGGCAGCGCTGGAGTAAGATGCCGCACAAGCGCTCGGTCGAAAGCACTGCAGCGCGAGAGGCTTCGGTCCTAGCCCCCTGATTTTCTTCCCCAGGAAATCCGCTATGGCGGAGTTTCAGCCAGTCCTTGCGAACTCGACTGATACGTCGGAGTCCCTCTCTGGATCCGTCGTTGGCCGCTTCCGTGTCGGTGAACGGCTCGGAAAAGGCGGGATGGGCGAAGTCTACCGCGCGGAGGACACCAAGCTAAAGCGCACGGTCGCCCTCAAAAGGCTTGCCCCGCGGTTACGCGCCGATTCCATCTACCGGCGTCGCTTCCTTGAAGAGGCCGAGCGGGCCTCCCGCTTCAGCGATTCCCACATAGCTGCGGTATATGACGTTCTCGAAGAAGGCGACGAGATGTTTCTCGTCATGGAGTTGGTGGAAGGCGAGACTCTGCGCCAACGCATGCGGGAACCGATGTCGCTGAACCAGTTCTTCGACATGGCGATCCAATGCGCGGAGGCGTTGGTAGCGGCCCACGAGCGCGGCATTGTTCACTGTGACATCAAACCCGAGAACATCATGCTTACCCAAAGCGGCCAAGTGAAAATCCTGGACTTTGGCGTAGCTAAGCACCTGCCGCGCTCGGACCAGAGTTCCACCGTCGACCGCGCCGGGACCATGGCCGGCACGCCCGCGTACATGTCGCCAGAAGTCTTGCTGGAGAATCTTCCGGATGGCCGCGCGGATATGTTCTCTCTGGGCGTTGTGTTCTACGAAGCCCTGACCGGCCAGCACCCGTTTCTGGCCAGCAGTTTTGTGGCGACTACGGACCGCATCCGCAGGGAGACGCCCGCTCCAATCCACATCTTCAATCGCGAAGTTTCGAAGGAACTCGAAACCGTCGTCAGTAAAGCCATGGCCAAGGAACCGGGCCAGCGCTATGGCAGTGCTCGCGAACTGCTTGAAGACCTCCGGGCTGTGCAGGCTGGAACCACTCCCAGCAAGCTTTCGAGAGCGTTGCCCCGATGGAACGCGCAGAGCAAGGCTAGAGGAAAAGGTTGGACTGCGGGTACGCTCGCGGTCATTGCTGTTCTAGCGGTGATGGTCGCTTATCGGCAACCTCAGTTAAAGCATTGGTTGGGGTTTGGTGTTCCTTCTACGCCAGTTCAACTCGCGGTCTTGCCGTTTTCTCCTTCTGGAGATGATCCGGGCGCCAAAGCCTTTGGCGACGGACTCACCGATACCCTCACCGCAAAGCTTACTCAATTGACCGGAAACTACCCGCTGCAGGTCGTACCCACCAGCGAAGTACGCGCGGGGGGCATTACCAGCGTGGAGCAGGCCCGAAAAGATTTTGGAGTGAACATGGTTCTGGAAGGCAGCCTGCACAGTTCCGGCAGCCAGGTTCGCGTGACCTACACCCTGGTGGACGCCAAGACCATGCGCCAACTCCACGCCGATACGGTCGACGCCGACGTGGCCGACGCTTTTGCTGTTGAAGACCGCGTCGTGGATGGCGTGATCGGAATGCTTGGTTTGGAGATCCGTGGCAACGATCGCGTAGTCCTGGCGTCTCATGGAACCGGCGACCCGTCGGCCTATGATCAGTATCTGCGCGGACGAGGATACCTGCTCGACTATCACAAACACGAAAACATCGACAGCGCGATTTCGGCTTTCAACCGGGCAATAACTCTCGATTCAAAATATGCGCAAGCTTATGCCGCCCTTGGAGAAGCCTACTGGCTCGGTTACCAGGAGGGCCAGGGTGGCAAGGATTGGATGGAGAAGGCCCGGTCCGCCTGTGACCATGCTGTGAGCAGCTCGCCCAAGTTGGCTGATGGATATGCGTGCCTGGGCCGGGTAAACAGCGGGACCGGCGAATACGAAAAAGCAGTGACTAAGTTTCAGAAGGCCACCGCCTTAGATCCGACCAGCGATGCTGCTTTCCGCGGCCTGGCCGACGCTTACCAAAAACTGAACAAGCCGGCCGAGGCGGAAGCCACCTATAAGAAAGCGATTGCGCTGCGTCCGCAATACTGGGCCGGATACAGTTGGCTGGGAGTGTTTTACTGGCGGCAAGGACGGTACGACGACGCGGCCAAGATGTTCCAGGAAGTAATTACGCTGGCCCCGGACAACTTTCGCGGCTACTCCAATCTGGGTGGCGTCTACTACGTGCAAGCGCGCTATAAGGAAGCCATTCCGGTGCTGGAAAAGTCGATCGCCATTCGCCCAACCGTGGAAGCCTACAACAACCTCGGTGGAGCATATTTCTCCATGCGGAAGTTCGAGGATGCTGCGAACAATTACGAAAAAGGCCTAAAGCTTGACCAGACCAGATGGCTCAGCTGGGGCAATTTAGGAGATGCCTATTACTGGGCCCCTGGAAAGCGACAACAAGCGGGGAAGGCGTACCAGGAAGCCATCCGTCTTGCGGATGAGAAGCTTCGGGTCAACCCGCGCGACGGCTCCCTGTTAGCTTTCCGGGCGACGTATCTGGCGATGACAGACAAAAAGGATGAGGCTTTAGCATCACTGCAGAAGGCGCAGTCGCTCTCGCCCGCTGATCCGGATGTCCAGTTCCGAGGCGCACTTGTCTACAACCATTTGGGCGACACTGACCACGCGTTGCAGTTGCTGCAAGAGGCATTGCTGTCTGGGATCTCGCCAGAGTGGGTGCGCGACACTCCGGACTTTGATCACTTGCGCCCGGATCTGCGGTTTCAGGCTATGCTCCGCAAGCACTAGGAGTAAGCCAAGTTACTTGCAGTTGATCGTGACAAAAGGAGGAATGCATGGACACAGAAAGCAATGTCGAACAGTTGCAGAAAGAGAAGTGCTATCACATCGAGGCAAGCCCAGCCAAACTTCCGGTGCACATCCGTCAAGACGGGGAGGTCGACAATGAAGTCGTCAACCTGCGAAGGTGCGTGGGAGACGAAATTGTTTGGGAGGCGGAGGGGGCTGACTTCTTGATCGAGTTCCCTAAGAGTCCCTTCGAGGAAAGCAAGTTCCACGTGCCGGCGGGAGGCAGCGTGAGTTCCGGACCAGTCCGTCCGGATTCACCAATCGACTACTTTCAGTATTTCATTACGAACGTAGCTTTGGCGAAGAGCGCAGATCCGGGCGCAGACATCAAGCCCTAGATGAAGTTGGCCCGACAAGTTAGACTCGAAGCCGACAGAGCCGTGGTGCGCTCACTGAGCCGTTTGGGGGGTTGTTAAACAGGCAAGACGTTGGATCTTTACCGCATCGACTCTTCCACTTCTGAGATCCAGCCGGGGCGTTTCAGCACCTCGCGCGGCTTGGGACCATCTGCCGCACCGACGATGCCGTCTCGTTCCATCAGATCGATGAGGTGCGCCGCGCGGCCGTAGCCGATTCGCAGGCGGCGCTGCAGCAGGGAAGTGGACGCTTTCCCGAACTCGACCACCAATCGGACACCGTCTTCGTAGAGTGGGTCGTGCTCGGCTTCATCTCCTTCGCCAGAGCCGTCTTCGCCCCCCTGGCGCTCTTCTTTCGGAGCCTCCAGGAATTTCTGTTCGTACTCTGCAGTGCCCTGTGAACGCCAGAACTCGACCACGGCGGCAATTTCTTTTTCGGTCACGAAAGGTGCATGCAGGCGATGCACGCGGGCTGACCCGGACGGCAGATAAAGCATGTCACCGCGCCCCAGCAGGGCCTCAGCGCCGTTGGCGTCGAGAATCGTGCGTGAATCTACCTTGGTGGCTACGCGGAAGGAAATACGCGCTGGGAAATTGGCTTTGATCAGGCCAGTAATGACATCCACCGAAGGCCGCTGCGTGGCCAGCACCAGGTGAATGCCAACCGCCCGCGCCATCTGCGCCAGACGCGTGACCGACTCCTCCACATTGCCAGAATCGAGCATCATCAAGTCAGCCAATTCGTCGATGATGATTACGATGTAGGGCAGCGGCCGGTCTTCCGAATCTTCGCCGAACAAGCTACGGGTACCGTCTTCGTCGAACAACTTGTTGTACTGATCGATGTTGCGCACGCCTTTTTCCGCCAATAGCTTCAGGCGACGCTCCATCTCGCGTACAGCATTGCGGAGCGCGTTCGCCGCCAACTTTGGCTCGGTGATGATGGGCGTGTACAGGTGCGGTACACCTTCATAATTGCCTAACTCCAGCCGTTTAGGATCAACCAGAATGAGTCGCACCTGATCCGGCGTCGCCTTGTAGAGGATGGACATGATCATGGCATTGATAGCCACGCTCTTGCCTGCTCCAGTTGAGCCGGCGATTAGAAGGTGCGGCATGCCATTGAGATCGGCGGTGACGATGCGGCCATTGATGTCCTTGCCCAATGCCAAGGTAAGTTTCGACTTGGTGCCGATGAACTCCGAGGACTCAATGTTTTCCCGCAGCCAGATAATTTCGCGCTCGCGATTGGGTACCTGAATGCCCACGGTGGACTTTCCTGCCATGCGCTCGATCAGAATGCTCTCGGCTTTCAGCGCCAGACAAAGATCGTCGGTGAGGTTGGTGATCCGGCTGTACTTGATGCCGGCCTCGGGCTTGAACTCGAACGTGGTGACCACGGGACCGGGATTGATCTGCGTGACCTGCCCGTGCACTTCAAACTCTGCGTACTTTCCCGTGAGCACCTGGGCCAGCAACTTCAACTCTTCGGCATCGACCGCCTGCTGCTCGTCCGGACGATGCAGCAAACTGCTGGGCGGTAGCTTGTAGCCGCCGGCAATGCGCGGCAGAGTGGTCTTCGCCTTCACCGCACTGTCGGCGCGCGCGCTGACTTCTGGAGCGGGTAGCTCGGACTCAGCCTGAACCTCCGGCGGTTGCGGCTGCGGTTGGCTCCGCTCAGGTGCCGCCATTCGCTCGATGCCTGTCGTCGACGGCTCAACTATACGTGAGGCTGACGGGGCCTCCGAGGCTGCCGCACGGGCTTGGACCAATTGTGCCGTGACCGTCGGTCGGGCCGCGCGCCGCTTCTCCAATTCCTGTTGCATTTTCTTCTTGGCGCGCGCCGCCTGCCAATCTTTCCAGCGATCCCAAAGGGCGATGGCAAAGGCAAAGCGGGTCGGGGCCCAGACCTGCAGCGCAGCGAAGGAAAATGCAGTAGAGAGATATAGCGCCACCGCGAGAATCGTGGCGCACACGATATAGGCGCCCGCCAAGTTAAAGTAATGGATGAGGACATCACCCACAATCCGCCCCACCAGCCCTTCGATCGGGATTACGCCCATCCAACGCACATGCCCGGGCAAGAGCGCCAAAAGTGCCGGAATGAAAGTCAGCAGCCAGATTCCTCCCAGCGATTTGGCGACTGGCGAGGTGATCTTACGTGAGCGAAACCAGCGCATACCCATCCCGGCGAAGAAAATCGGAAGGAGAAACGCGCCAATACCGAAGCCCTGCAGCACCAGGTCGGAAACCAATGCTCCGGCCACGCCAATCCAGTTGCGCGCTGCGCGGGAGCCAGTCAGCACCGAGGCGCTATTGAACGAGGGATCGAGCGGCGAATAGGAAGCCAGAGCGAGGAAAAGAAGGAGGGCGGAGACGCACAACAAAAACCCGATCAGCTCGTTGAGCCGTCGGTTGTTGGTCGGAGCGAAGATCCGTGAGATATATGTCATTGGGCGTAGTCGGCGACTCGCAAGCAACGTCCCCATCGCCGGGCTGCCGCGACTAGGCCAGAGCCTGATAATTATGCCAAGAAGCGGGCGAACCGACAATCGAGGAATTCGCGGGCAGTATCGAACTGGTTTCCCGTACGATAGTTACGTAAGTACAGCCGTTCCTTCAACTTCGCCCACAGGATACCGGCCGCTATCCAGTCGCTCTTGCCAAAAACGCCAGCACCAACGCACCCACGACGATGCGGTAGATCGCAAACGGCGCGAAGCCACGCTTCCGCACGTACGCCATGAACCAGGCCACGGACGCGTAGGCTACGAGAAACGAAACCGCAAAGCCAATCGCCAATACGACCCATCCATGCGAGTCAATTCGCGAGACGCCAATCGGGTTCGCAGCCTTTCCGCGCAGCGACTTCAACAGGTCATAGCAAGTGGCTACCACCATGGTGGGAATTGACAGAAAGAACGAAAATTCCAAGGCTGACGCTCGCGACATTCCGGCCAATTGCCCAGCGGCAATGGTAGACATGGAACGCGAGGTCCCCGGAAACACTGCCGAAAGAATCTGACAGGCGCCAATCCAGACGGCCTGACCCAGGCTCATGGCCTCCATTTTCCAGGTGTGAATTCGGCTGGCGGTGGCAGACGGCCCGGCCGCCTCCGACGGGGCGTTGACCGCATCCACAATCCACATCACAAATCCACCCACCAGCAAAGCCGTGCCCATGATGTATAGACTCTCCAGGTGCTTGCCGATGACTTTGGTCAAAAGAAATGCTGGGATCGCGGTCACCACAAAAGCCACCATCGTGAGTCCCAGGGGATGGGTCAATGCCGTGCGATCCCCATTCTCCCCTTTGGGGAAGGTCGAAAGAAATTTCGCGATCCGGCTGCGGAAATACACCGGCAGACACAGGATCGCGCCCAGCTGAATGACAATTGTGTACATCTTCCAGTAGCCGTCGGAAAGGCTGATGTGAAATAAACTTTCGGCAATGCGCAGATGGGCGGTCGAGCTGACTGGCAAAAATTCCGTAAGGCCTTCGATGATTCCGAGGACAACGGAAAGTAGGTAATCGTTCAAGCTTCCTCCATGGGCGGACAAACAGACGAGAGAAAGTATGGCAGAAATCTCGGATCAAACGGCTAGCGGGTTTGGTTCGCAGTCCCTGAGCGCGGGTTCATTCGGTTGCGTTGCCATACGTCGGGATTTTTTGCTCTATCAAGTACAGCAATCGCTGGGCGCGCGCTCCCCAGTCAGATTGAGGAGATTGAGATACCACTTTCTGCGCCAGTGCAATGGCCTTAACTCTGGACTCCTCGGACTTCTTCGGTTGTTCTTCGGTTTTGTAGATCTCGATCAACGCTGCCTTACGTGAAGCCGCGTCGTACAACGCCTCTGCCGCCGCAGGAGACTGTGAATGCTCATTCGCGTACTTCTCGTAAATCTCAGCCTCCTTTTCAGGACACTTCGACGCACCCTGCCAATCGCCACACAACTTATTGTCGATCAGGTGAAAAGCTGCGAGATCGGCCCACCTGCTGCCAGGAAATTTCTTGATTACTTCCTTCATGTATTTTTCCTCCATACCTTCGCGCAAATACGGATCCCGTTCCCTGGCCGAAGGGCGGGAAGACACATCTGCCTTCTCGATCTGCCAGCGGATATCGGCTGAACGATACATAGCCTCGCCCGCCAGCGGCGAGCTGGGGAAGTACTCACCCACGCGATAATAGAGGCGCATCGCGTCCTGCGCGGCGCCGCGGCGCCCGTGGCGCTGGCTGGCCTGATCTTCGGAGTCGACAGCTTCCCCGTACAGCACTCGGTCGCCATTCGGGGTCGACGCGCGCACTATCCCCTTATCGAGCATCCATCCCGAAACCGTGCGCTCTTCGGTCAGATTGGCCTCGACGCGCACCCACCCGCCGCTGGTTTCAATCACGATGACCTCGCGGCCGCGGTCAACTTCGCCTAGCTTGGCGGAAGCTTTATCCGGAGAAATGTAGAGCGTGCCTACACGCATCATTGCCGCGCGCTGGATGTCAGCGGCGGTTGCAGCGGTGGTCATCAGCAGCATGGTAGCCGCAACAAGAACGAAAGTTGTTTTCAGGGTTGTTCTCCGACGCAGACGCATGCTGCCTCTCTACACAGTGAGACGAGGCTCCGCAGAGCTTTTGTTGCCTGTCAGATCTCGGGTGCCGCGAATCTCCGCCAACATTCCGGGCTCAATATTTCCTCCGCTGATTACAGCGACGTTGATTCTGGTTTTTGGCAGTTGGTCTTGCCGGAAGAGAAATGCGGCTACCGCGACGGCGCCGCTGGGCTCCGCAACGGTTTTGGGGTCCGCCGCCAGCCGTCGCATGGCTTCTAGGATCTCATTCTCGGAGACGGTGACAATATCGTCCACATATCGCCGGATATGCTCGAAAGTGATTGGACCCAGGCTCTGCGTGCGCAACCCATCAGCCAGGGTTCTGGTGACTTGCTCAGCGGCGAACACCACGATTTTGCCCGCGCGCAGGCTGGCTTGCGCGTCTGCCGCCAGTTCCGGCTCTGCTCCAATCACTTTCACCGTCGGCTTACTCAGTTTTATCGCGGTAGCTACGCCGCTGATCATGCCACCTCCTCCGACCGGAACAATCACGGTTTCCACTTCGGGTAAGTCTTCCAGGATTTCCAGACCGATGGTCCCTTGTCCAGCAATGATCTCGTCATCGTTGTAGGGAGGCACGACGACATAGCCATGTCGTACTGCCAGTTCTTCGGCTTTGAGCTGCCGCTCTGAACTGGCCGGACCAACTACTATGACCTCCGCCCCTAATGACGTAGTCGCTTCACGCTTGATTACCGGCGCGTTCTCAGGCATTACGATGATGGCTTTCACACCCAAGGCTCGCGCCGCGAAGGCTACTCCCTGAGCATGATTGCCGCTGGAATAGGAGATCACGCCGCGCCCGCGTTCTTCCTGAGTAAGAGACGCAATCTTGTTGTATGCCCCTCGGAGTTTGAAGGCGCCGATAGGCTGCTGGTTCTCGGGCTTGAGGAAGAGCCGGCGGTTGTCGGCGGCGCCGTCCGTCTGATGAATGTGCGACTCGACTGGTTTTGTGCGCACGGCAATGCCCCGGAGGCGAGCTTGAGCATCCCGAATGTCGTCTAAGGTAACGATGGCATCATCTCCGTATGAATTGTCATCCTGAGCGCAGTGGGAACTTCGCAATGCGAAATTCCCACGGAGCCGAAGGATCCCTATTTCGACCTGCAACTCCCGGCGACCCCACGCTTTCACGAAAGCATCAAGACAACCATTGAGGGTGCCTCCTCTTCGAGTTTTTTGCAAGGGTCGGATTTGAGGTATGTCTTAATTGTCTTCGAATCGGCTCTTGACATAATGATGCCTTAAGATATAGCATCATGATGTGCGTACGACACTTTCCCTCGATGACGATGTTGCCCGCCTCTTAGACAAAGAGAGCCGGCGATCCGGTGCCTCCTTCAAGGAGGTGGTCAACCACTTTCTTCGCCTTGGACTCACCGCATCGAAGCTGCCGGCGCGAAAGCCATTCTCCGTCGCTCCCCGAAAACTGGGACTGCCTCCCGGACTCACTTACGACAACATTGAGCAGTTACTCGATGTCCTTGAAGGCCCGGCGCACCGGTGATTGTTCTCGACGCGAACATTCTTCTCTATGCCTACGACAGCGCCTCACCTCATCACGCGAAGGCCCGCTCCTGGATCGAGCACGTATTCTCCGGAAGCGCGCCCATAGGATTACCTTGGCAAACCATCGCCGCATTTCTGCGGATTATGACCAATCTCAGGCTGCCCGGGGAACGGTTCACTCTTGAGGAAGCCGTGCAGGTCGTTAACAGCTGGTTGGAGCAACCGAACATCCGCCACTTAGCGCCAGGCGACGATCACTGGCTGCTCTTTCGACAGATGATCGTTGAAGGTCAAGCTCCAGGAGGGCTCATCACCGATGCACAACTGGCTGCATTGACGATGGAATATGGTGGCGTGCTCAATACCACCGACCGCGACTTCGCGCGTTTTCCGGGTCTTCGTTGGACGAACCCACTGGCTTAGGACGACCAAGGGGAGAGTGTCTAGTTCCAAGCCGTTTGTACTCTGTGACGGATGCACACGCCCGTCCAAACAGTCCGGGCGGGCACCATTGAAAGTAGGGTAGACCAGCTATATCTCCAAAATCACCGGCATGATCAACGGTCTCTTCTGCGTCTGCTTCGAGATATAGCGTTTTAGATCCGAGCGGATCTTCTCCTTGATCACGCCATAGTCAGCTTTCTCTTCGTCGTTCGAGGTCTCAAGCGTCTGCATCACGATCTGCCGGGCTCCATCCACAAAGCCGTCTTCGCCGGGCGCAAATCCGCGCGTGACAATTTCCGGCGAAGTCTCCAGCCGTCCTGTGAGTTTATGGATGGCGATGATGGGCAGCACAATGCCGTCTTCGCTCAAGTGCCGCCGGTCCTTGATGATCAAATCTTCAACCACATCGGTGCGTGAGCCGGAATCAATGCAAACCCGGCCAACGTTGACCTTTCCCGCTTTGCGCGCACCCAGTTCATCGAACTCGAGGACATCGCCACTTTCAATCAGGATGACGTTGCCAATCGATCCATGCATCGCGCCGGCCATCTCCGCGTGCAGCTTCAACTGCCGGTACTCGCCGTGAACTGGAATGAAATACGTCGGCTTTGCCAGATTGATAATCAGCTTCAGTTCTTCCTGGCTGCCGTGCCCGCTGACGTGTACCGGCGGGGATGAGCCATCGTCATAGATCACATGCGCCTCGCGCCGGAACAGGTGGTCAATCATCCGATAAATCGACTTCTCGTTCCCTGGAATAATGCGCGACGACAGCACCACCGTGTCGCCCTTCTCGATTTTGGCATGTTTGTGATTGTCGACAGCGGCACGCGACAGGGCGGACATCGGCTCGCCTTGCGTTCCGCTGATCAACACGCAAATCTTTTCCGGCGCGTAATTCTTCATCTCGCCGGGGTGTACGAGCAGACCTTCCGGAATTTCGATGTATCCCAAGTCCTCGGCGATTTCCGCCGAGCTGTTCATGGATCGCCCCAAGAATGCGACCTTGCGCCCGTGTTGCGCCGCCAACTCGACTGCCAGCTTGATGCGATGAATGGAAGATGAAAAGCACGAAATGAACAGGCGGCGCTCAGTACGCGCGAATATTTCATCGAACTTCCGCCGCACGGCACGTTCGCTGGGCGTATAGCCTTTGCGTTCGACGTTGGTCGAGTCCTGGAAGAGGGCCAAAACACCTTGCTTGCCGTACTCGGCGAAAGCATGCAGATCAAACAGCTTGTTGTCCGTGGGTGTGGGATCGACTTTGAAGTCGCCAGTGTGAATGATGACTCCAAGAGGAGTGTGGATAGCCAAAGACACGCAATCCACCAGACTGTGGGTAACGTGGATCGGATGGACTGTGAAGGGTCCTAACTTGAACCCCTCACCTGCTCGGATCTCGCGCAGGTCTGCGTCATCCAGCAGACCGTGCTCTTCCAACTTGTCCTCGACGTAGGCCAGCGTGAACTCCGTGCCATAGACCGGAACGTTCAGTTCGGAGAGAATCCACGGCAGCGCCCCAATGTGATCCTCATGCCCGTGGGTCAAAATAATGGCTTTGACCTTCTGCCGGTTCTCAGTGAGATAGGAGATGTCAGGAACAACAATATCCACCCCCAGCAGCTCGACTTCCGGAAACATCAGCCCGGCGTCGATGACAATGATGTCATCACCCCAGCGCACGGCCATGCAGTTCATTCCGAACTCGCCCAGACCGCCCAGGGGTACGATGTGCAATTTTCCAGTAGGCATTGAGAGTGACTTGATGCTAGCACAGGAAGACAACATCTGATCGGCTAGGTCGACAGTGCGAACTAGCATCTGAGAACTAGGAACTGGTAACTGGTATTTTCAGCCTGCCTTGCGTTAACTTCTAATCAGATGGCTGAACAGATTCGCAAATCCTGGATACGGCAACGCCTTGAGGACGGTCTGCGGCGCGGTTTCCACCACGCTTATGAAACCGTCAAAGTAGATCCTTCCAAGTTCCTCATCCAATTGCGGGTGGCGTACGGGCTGCCGATTGCCAGCTTCCAAGGAGTTTACGCCGTCGACATTCGCGTCTTGGATGATACGGCCAGCCGCATCGTTCGCGGCGCCATGAAGGTTGCTGCCGCCCAGGGCGCGGGATTTGGCCTGGGTGGGATCATCACCATTGTTCCCGATCTGAGCATCCTGGCGGGGATCACTCTGCGAACCATCCAGAAACTCAGCCTGCTCTATGGATTCGAATTCAACACGGACGAAGAAACTGCCGAGCTCTGGATCGCCGCAGCGAGCGCCGCCGGAGTTGATATCAGTCGCGAGCTGCTGGAAAAAGAAGTGGTTAACCGCTTTGTGCCGCGGGTGATTCAACGCATCGCAGCGCAGGCCAGCGGGGAAGTGGTGGAGAAGTGGTCAGGACGACTGATTCCGCTGGCCAGCTCCCTGATCGGCGCCGGGCTGAATTATTACTTCGTTCGTGCCTGGGGCGAACGCGCCCAATCACATTTCCGGCGCAGACATCTCGAAGCTCGGAACCGAATGGCGGCCGAGCACCCGCCGATTGCAATTTCTTCTCCACCACGCACATTGTCTTCCTGACAATTCTTTCAGGAAAAATGCCAACCCTTTATTGCTCGGCCATCTTATTCGACCTCGACGGCGTCCTGGTGGACTCCACTCGGTCAGTTACCCGGCAGTGGCGCTCGTGGGGTGAGGAGCACAACATCGCGCCCGAGCGGGTCCTGGAAATCGCACACGGCGTGCGCACGATTGAGGTGGTTCGTCTGCTCACGCCGCATCTCGATGCCGAAGCCGAAGTTAAAAAAATCGAGCAGCGGGAAGCCAAGGATACCGACGGCGTTGTAGTTATGCCCGGGGCTGCCGAACTTTTGAAGTCCTTGCCCGACGGCCGCTGGTGCGTGGTCACCTCCGGCACTCGCGATCTGGCTACCTCTCGGCTGAGACTCGCGGATCTGCCCATCCCGGGAGTGCTGATTTCGGCCGAAGATGTGAAGAAAGGGAAGCCTGATCCGGAGCCTTACCTCATGGGAGCGAGGCTTCTGGGTGTGAATCCCGCAGACTGCCTGGTGATCGAGGACGCACCTGCCGGCATCCGCTCCGGCCATGCGGGCGGAATGAAAGTAATTGCCTTGGCGAGCACCTACGCAGCTTCCGAATTGAAACAGGCCGATCTAGTTGTGGACACTCTTCGTCAGATTCGCGTGAGAACTCAGGATGGCAAGCTGCGAGTCGAGGTGTAGGTCTGCGCTCCACCTGAGGGTACCCACGCTTGCGCGCGGTTTTCACGCAAGGGTGGGCACCTAGGACCTATGGGTTGTGCGGCTCCAACCTCCGGCAGACTTCAGAAGGCTGCTGAAGCCTCGCTCTTATCTGACGTCTTCGGCCCGCGCGGGAAGCGATGCACCTTGGGTTCGCGGCTACGCCGGACCCGCCAGAGGTCGTACTGAGCCTGCATGTTCATCCACAGTTCCGGGGTGGTGCCCAGGGCAGCCGCCAGCCGGATGGCCATCTTCGCTGAGATTCCCGCCTTGCCGTTCAATACCCGCGACAGAGTCACGCGCGTGGTACGCAGGTGCTCCGCGGCCCTGGAAACCGCCATCGCCCCCAGGTACTCTCGAAGGACGAGGCCGGGATGAGGTGGGTTGTGCATGCGCATAAGGGACTCCTAGTGATAGTCTTGATAGTCAACCAGAACCGCGTCTTCGCCATCAAACTTGAATGTCAGACGCCAGTTTCCGCTGACGCTGATTGCCCAGTGATCTTTGAGAGTAGCACCGCTCAGCGGATGAAGTTGCCATCCTGGAGCGTTCATGTCGCCGGGATGTTTGGCATTGTCGAGAGCAAATAGTTGCAGGCGCAGTTTCCTGGCATGCTTCGCCGGTATCCCAGCCTTCGATCCGGTGCGGAAGAATTTCTCGATGCCGCGGTGCCGGAAACTCTTAATCACATTGTATAGTGTAACGATACATGTTACGGAGGTCAAGTGCCAGAGGCGAGTACCGCGTTCCGCAACGTTTCAGCCCGAATGTAGGCTCTACCGCAGCCAGTCCTCCAACTCAATCCTCTGATCTGTCTTTTCGTCCCGATACTTCACAATAACCGGTGTATAGAGCGACAGATCCCATTCCGCCGCCTTCCCCTGCTTCAACGCCCGCGATCCGGGCACAACGACGGCATTAGCGGGAACCTCGAGTGTTTTCTCCTCAGTAGCCCGATAAACTTCTCCGCGAACGATGTCATACAGCGGCGTCGAAGCGGTGAGTATCGTCCCAGCTCCGAGTACAGCTCTGGCTCGCACCAGCGTGCCTTCGTAGACTCCGCAGTTACCGCCAATGAGCACGTCGTCTTCAATCACGACGGGCACGGAGTTAATCGGCTCGAGCACGCCGCCGATCTGCGCCGCTGCGCTTAGGTGCACGCGTTTGCCGATCTGGGCGCAGGAACCCACCAGCGCGTGCGAATCGATCATAGTGCCTTCGTCCACGTACGCACCGACGTTAATGAACATCGGCGGCATGCAGATCACCGTGGGAGCGACGTAGGCTCCGAGCCGCACCGACGATCCCCCCGGCACGATGCGCACTCGATCCCGGACGGAAAACTTGCGGGCAGGGAAGGTGTCTTTGTCGACAAAAGAAAGGCTGGCATCCTGCGCCGACTCGCTGAGTTCCCCCAAGCGAAACCCCAGCAGGATGCCTTGCTTGACCCAGACGTTGACCGTCCATCGCCCGTCAATGTTTTCGGCCGCGCGAATCTTGCCTTGCGTGAGCTCTTCGCGGAAGTTCAGGAAGGTTTGCCGCGCCTCTGGATCGCGCTCTACCTCGCCGAGCGAGGCCAGCCGCTCGATCGCAGATTTGAGGGATTGCATGCAGGGAAGAGTATAGAAGAAGGAAATTAAGATTGCAGTGTTTAGCTTTCAGATCGCAAAAGCTGGTTCCACTTCGGAAATCTTCAATTCATGATTGAAATCTAACATCTCAGATGCACCTGCACTCGCTCCGGATGAGCACGCCGCTCATGTGTTGGGCAGTATCACGGGCTTGCGAAAGGGTAGCATAAGGGCCATGCCAGCGCGCATGATTGGCGTCGTGTCCGGCGGGACGTCCCTTGCCGTGATTGCATTGTCCACAATTTGACCGGTGCAGCACGATCTTGTGCGGGCCGGCTTGCCAATTTTCATAGATATAGAAATCGGCGATTTGAGCTGCTGAAGCTTCCGCTGCAGCGATGACGCCAGCTTCCGTCGCAATCTTCTGCAATTTGGAGCGAGTGTCGCGTCGCATTGGCAGAAGCGGCAGGCGGTACACTTCTTCGATCTTCCCCATCATCGCCAGAACGGCCTTCACTGGCAGGGGGTTGGATTCGATGAAGTTGGCTTGCATCAACGCCAGATATTTGCGATGGATGCGGCGCGCCGTCGTCCAATCATTGTTCAGCGCGGCGCGAGTCATCTCCGCCATCTCCCGTGGAACCTCATTCGATGCCACCGAAATAATTCCAATTCCGCCCAGCGCAATCACCGGCAGTGTGATCGCATCATCGCCCGAGAAGACCAGGAAGTGTTCCGGCACGGCATTGCACACTTCCGCGATCTGGCTGATGTTGCCGCTGGCTTCCTTGACTCCGGCAATATTCGGCACCTCCGCCAGCCGCGCCAGAGTTGCCGGCTCGATGTTGGCCCCGGTTCGTCCAGGGACATTGTAGAGAATAAGTGGCCTGTCGACGGCCTCGGCTATGGTACGGAAATGGCGATACTGTCCTTCTTGCGTTGGTTTGTTGTAATAAGGCGAAGCTGTGAGGATTGCGTTCACCCCGGGCCGTGCCGCCACTTCTTTGGCTTTTTCGACGGCATCGTGAGTTGAGTTGGAAGTCGCCCCCGCGACAATAGGCACGCGCCCAGCCGCGACCTCAATCGTGGTATCAATCACGAACAGCCACTCGTCATGGGAGAGCGTGGGCGTCTCGCCGGTGGTCCCGCAAGGAACCAGGAAATCAACACCGGACTCGACTTGCCATGCGACCAGGTTGCGCAAGGCGGCTTCGTCGATGGAGCCGTCCTGACCGAACGGAGTTACTAAAGCCGTGCCACAGCCACGGAGTTGCATAGCACTAAGATAACGCTAACCGGCGGGCGTGCAAAACGAGAGGTCGGGATAGCCATATTTGGCGACAGCCCGATACCGGCGAGAATGGTGGGGATGGCATTCGGGCGAGGCGATCGAGCCAGACTGCCTTACAGCTCCCGCCACACATCTTTGAAGTCAAAGAATCCTTGTTTGCCTGCCAGCCACTCCGCCGCGCGCACTGCGCCCTCGGCGAATCCCCGGCGCGACTTTGAGTCGTGGCATAGGTAGATGGTGTCGTTCGCGGAATTGAGAACCAGCTCGTGCATCCCAACCACGTCTCCCTCGCGGAATGAGGTTATTTCAAGCTCGGCGCCGGAGGCATCCTGAATAATTCTTCGAAGAGTCATTGCGGTTCCCGATGGCGCATCTTTTTTCTGGGTATGATGGCGCTCGAAGACTTGTCCCAGATATTGATGTTGCAGTGCCGCCGCAGCGGTGCGCGCGACGTCGTAAAAAAGATTTATACCGAACGAGAAATTTGCGCCGTACAGGAATCCGATCCCGCTCTGTTCGACCAGTTGCTGGACTCTGGTCACCTCGTTGTACCACCCGGTCGTGCCCACCACTATGTTCTTCCCGGCACGGACACAGGCCTCAATGTTCCCTAGCACTGCCTGCGGAGTAGTGAAATCAATCGCGACGCCAACTTTGCTCAGCCTTTCTGCGGTTAGGGCCGAAGCATACTGATTGTCGGTGGCACATAATACCGTTACACGATGGCTTCGTTCTCGGGCGACGCCTGCCACCAGTGCCCCGGTCTTGCCCCGGCCTAGGATCAAAATGTCCATGCACGGTACCAGAATCCTCTAGCCGCGAAGCACCCCTAAGAAAGCTGAACAAGTACGCAGAGAAAAATCTGGTTTCTTTGGCCAGCTTCGCGGTCCGAGACCTTAATCTCGATCTTACGCAAACACCTCAGCGTCCAGGTCGGAAAAGAAGGCTTTGTGCAGCCGCCGCACTACTTCGGGCACCACATCCTCCTCGATCACGAACGTCAAATTGATCTCCGAGGCGCCTTGCGAAATCATACGGATCTTCACATCCGCCAATTCCCCGAAAACACGAGCCGCAATCCCCGGCGTCTCTCGCAGGTTCTCTCCAACTAAACACACGATCGCCTTGCGGCCTTCGTATTTCACATCTGCCAGCTTCGCTAGATCGGCCGCCAAGGCCGGAATCGATTCGGTGGAATCCACCGTCAGCGACACACTTACCTCAGAAGTTGAAACTACATCCACCGCCACGGCGTGGCGATCAAAGGCTTCGAAGATTCCCCGCAGGAAGCCGTGCGCCAACTGCATCCGCGGAGCAGCGACATCGACGATAGTGATGCGCTTCTTCACCGCGATCGCCTTGAAGGAATTTCGGCAGCGCGGGGCGCGTGCGCTGATGCGGGTTCCTTCACAACCGGGGTTCCGCGAATTCAGCACGTAGACCGGAATGTTCTTCTGAACCGCGGGCAGCACCGTCGCCGGGTGCAATACTTTGGCGCCGAAATATGCCAACTCCGCCGCCTCATCGAAGCTGATGACCTTGATCCGCCTCGCGTCGGCACACAGGTTCGGATCTGTAGTCATCATCCCATCCACGTCAGTCCAAATTTCGATTCGCCCTGCGTCCAACCCGGCACCTATGATGGCAGCAGAATAGTCCGATCCGCCACGTCCAATGGTGGTAGTGATCCCTGCCTTTGAAGACCCGATGAACCCGCCCATGACCGGTACCTTGCCTGCGGCCAGAAGTGGCGCCACCGTTGCCTGCAGGCGGCCATTGGTCTCCTCAAACAACGGAGCAGCACGCATGTGCGTACTGTCAGTGACAATGCAATCGCGAGAATCGACCAGCGCGGAAGCTAGTCCGAGCGCCGCAAAGGCTGCGGTCACGATCTTGCTGGAGAGCATCTCACCAAACGCCGCCACGTAGTCGGTGGTTCGCGGGGTCAATTCACCCACAGCGGAGATACCTCGTAAGAGTTCTTCCAGATTCTCGAAGTCCGCTGCCAGGTCGCTGTGAAATTCGGTGAACAACGCCGTCCCCAGCAGTTCGCCCGCAGTGTTGTAATGACGTTCCTGCAAGGCGCGGCAGAGTTTGAGTGCAGTTTTGCGATCGCCGGACCCGGCCGCGCGAGCCATAGCCAGCAATTGGTCGGTCACCTTAGCCATAGCACTGACTACCACCAGTGGCTGCTGCTCCAGTCGTCCCTTCACAATCGCGGCAGCACGCTCGATTGCCTTGGCGTTCTCCACCGAGGTGCCTCCGAATTTCATGACGATCATCGGAGGCGATCCCTCCGTCGCAGGTCGACGCCGATACACGCAGAGGAGGGTTGGGGCATTTGGACAGCAGCCTCAATCTTTCTGCTGGAGATCAATCCAGATATCCCCGGACCTTTAGCAACTCCGCATTCAGCACAGCGGCGCCAGCAGCGCCACGAATGGTGTTGTGGGAGAGCACGGTAAACTTCCAGTCGAGAACCGCGCACGGGCGCAAGCGGCCAACTGTGGCCGTCATTCCTTCTCCAGAATCGACATCGAAGCGCGGCTGGGGCCGGTCGGCGGCGATCGAATAATTGACGGGCTGCTCCGGGGCGCTGGGCAGATGCAATTCCTGCGGCGCGCTCCGAAATTCGTTCCACGCCGCAATAATCTCTTCCGGCTTGGCTTTCTTCTTGAGCTTTACGGAAACTGATTCCGTGTGACCATCTTCGACCGCCACCCGGTTGCACTGCGCGCTCATCCTGAATCCGCCCGGTTCGATGCCCCCGCCATTGAGTCGACCGAGGAGCTTGAGCGTCTCCTCCTCCATCTTCTCTTCTTCTTTTGGAATGTAGGGAATCACATTGCCCAGGATGTCGAGGGAAGCCACCCCTGGGTAGCCGGCGCCGCTGACAGCTTGCATCGTGACTGCCATCACGGTATCAAGACCGAATTGGCGCTCCAAGGGAGCCAGCGCCATCACCAGACCAATAGCCGAACAGTTTGGATTGGTAACAACGAAGCCGCCGGATTTTTTACGCCATGCCTGACATTCAAGCAACTGGATGTGGTCGGGGTTGACCTCTGGGATGACCAGCGGAACATCTTTATGCATGCGCAGCGCGCTGGAATTGGAAACCACGGCGCATCCTGCGGCGGCGAAGCTGGGCTCGAGTTCGGCGGCAATTGCTGCATCGAGGGCCGCAAAAATGATCTTGGGAGCGCCTTCGGGCCGCGCCGGAGCAACCTTCATTTCCGCCACACGCGTGGGAATGGTCGTTTTGAGCCGCCACCGAGCCGCGTTCCCGTAAAGCCGTCCCTCAGAACGGTCCGAAGCCGCCAGCCATGCCACCTCGAACCAGGGGTGGTGTTCCAACATTTGTACAAAGCGCTGCCCCACAATGCCGGTGGCGCCCAGAATTCCTACTGGTAGTTTGGTAGACATAATAGTTGCTTCGGATTTTACAACACGAGCGCTCAGACTTTTGAGGTGGATGGGTTCTCAGACACTGCTGAGATTACAAGGCTGTCATGGCCTTGGGGCAATTTCGGCACCAAATGAGTATTCATTGAGTGGTCCGAATCGTCTCTTTTCCGCATATAAACTCCAGCGGCGCCAGACGATGCGGAGGCTGGCCATGATTGGGATGGAAAGATAAATCCCCAGCATGCCCGCGATCTCACCGCCTGCCAGCACGCCAAAGATTGCCCCCAAAGGATGCAACTCCATGCTTTTTCCCATGATGCGGGGAGAAATGACGTAATCCTGGATCAGTCGCCACGTGGCCAGAAAAATCAGCAGCGTGAGCCAGTGCGGATAGCCAGTCAGGAGGGCGACCCCAAGGATGACTACGGCAGTAACCAGCGGTCCCACGACTGGTATGAACTCCATGATTCCGCCGGCTGTTCCCAACACTAACGCATAGGGAACCCGCATTAACCCCATAAACGACGTGTATACAATCAGCGACAACGCCGCCAGGGTCAACTGCGCCCGAATGAACTGCGCCAGCATTTGATTAAGATCCCCCAGAACTCCTTCCACGAGTTCGCGCTGTGGCCGTGAATTCACAAAGGATAGGATCACCCCGCTGAACGATCGGCCGTCGCGAAGAAAAAATGCGGCCAGAATCGGGACTACGATCAACAGCCAGGATTGCTTCGCCACTTCGGCTAGCCGCAGCCCCACCCGCTGAGCGACGGCTAGGAGGTCTTGTCGATGACTAGCCAAAAATGCCTTCATCTGTTGAGTGGTATGTGCGCTCCAGCCGCGTTGGGCTCCGATCTGCTCGGCGATGCGGCCAGAACTGAAGTTGTCCACCAGCGGCGGCAGCGACTCGCTCAAGCGCTGGGCTTCATGGCCGATCCGTGGACCGACGAAGAAGAAAAATGTAGCCAATAAAATGACCAGCAGGAAATAGATCACCGCAATGGCGCGGCCTCGACCGCGCACCCACTTCTCGACGCGCGACACCGCGGGATCAATGAGATAAGCGAAGAAAATTGCGAACAGAAATGCAATCAGCGAACGACGCGCTGCATATACAAAACCAAGCGCCAGCGCAAATAGCAGGACAGTGAACAGAACTCGCGTCGTGCGTATGTCAATGAAGGACATTCAACCTATTCATTTCCGCATCATCCTGCGCTAGTCTCGCACTACTTCAGTGTTATCACTGGTGACCAGAATCCGCACTACCTTGAACTGTTCGTCAAGCCACAGTGCCCACTCGCCGCCCTCACTTTTTAGAGTGAAACGGTTCAGTTCACGCTCCACTCCGTGGACTGGAACCTTCTCTCGTCCGGAAAACTCCATACTCACCGGCATCGATGACCGCTGATGCGGATTCAAAGCACCGAACTGCGTACGTTGGCTCACCGGGCACTGGACCTGTCCCTTGTCTTGGCGGCAACCGGTAGCCAGGAATTTCCACGCCAAAATCTCCCGGTGGATAAAGAAATAGTCGTCCAGGATGCTGGTCGAAACGGGGAGCAGGAATGGATGCTCGTCCTGCTTGTCTTGGGGATTATTGTGGGAGCGCTCGATCAAGAAGTTTTCATTGGGCAGCACTACCGCTTGGGCCTGACCTGGGCTTACTTCTTTCCACTCGTACTTGACAATATCGCCACTCGCGTTCAGTCGCAGTTCGGAAGACTGCACAGCTTTGTCAGCAGCGGCCTCGGTTCTGAACTCCGAAGTAGCGACGCTCCCGTTGTTGGTCTGTTGTATGGAAAAGGTTTCAGTTGCCACTCTGTGTCCGTTCATAAAGACACCAAATGACCCAGAGTCGACGATGTGATCTGCTGGTTCTTTATCCTTCTCCTTGCCAGTCCCCGCCAAGGCTACTGAAATTAGCAGCAGCCACAACACCCCCAGTACCTGTAGGGTTCTGACGCTCACTTCGCAGCTCCTTGAGATCCCGCTTTCGAAAGTCCCAAACTGGTTGTTATCTCCGCAGCAATGGTCTCAATGTCCTTGCCGGCGGTTTCGATGCGCAACTTGGCGGTGGCGTAGTGAGGTCTGCGGGCCTCATACAACTGGCGAAATTGCTCTAAATCGCCGCGCAACGGACGTTCCACCTGTTCCTGCTGGCAGCGGCGAAACAGCTCTTCGACTGGCGCATCGAGAAAAATAACTGACATTCCAGGTTCCTCGAGCAGAACGGCATTGTGCCTTTGCACGAAGGTTCCACCCCCTAAGGCCACGACCCGCGACGAAATACATTCTGAGAGCAACGCTCGCAGAGCCGCATGCTCCGCCCGCCGGAACTCAATTTCTCCAGACTGTTGAAAAATCTGCTCGATGCTGAGTCCTTCACGTGCTTGAATGCGCTCGTCCAGATCCTCGAAAGGCCAGCCCAACTGGCGGCTCAACGCCCGGCCCACACTGCTCTTCCCGGCGCCCATAAAACCGATCAAGAAGACCGCCGGCCTCCCGCAAGCAGGTGCGGAGGACTTGGCCTCGGGCTGCCTGCCGGGTCTGATTCTCATGCATGCCGCGCGCCGCAGCGTCTGTTTAAGACACCCAGCTTGATTTTTTTAGCGTTTCTTGAGATGAATTTTACCACTGAAGGAAAGCAACTTAACCGAAGATGCTGCTTTGTTGAGCGTACCTGCGAAGGCACTCCCCGCCTTAATTACGAAAGGAGTGTGTTTAGGTTCCAGAAGAAAATCATTCTCCACTTTGCCCTTTACCGAGCGCGCAGTGACATCGATCGAGGCATCGGGAGGAGCGCTGGCTTCAATGTCCCCCGTGTGGCTGGTCAGCAAATATTCACCCCCGTTACCGAAGTCGCCATCGTAACTGATCCTGCCGCTGGACGAGTTGACTTGCACCCATGGACCGCTAACCGAGACCAGCATTACATCACCTGTGACCGAAGTGATTTCTACGTGTCCATCCCGAATGTTGGTCAATGTTACCGGCCCGTTGAGGGTTTTCACATGCACATGAGCGTCGCTGATGTCGCGCACATCCATGTTGGCAGTGGCGCCTTCGAGAGTCACATCACCGTGCAATTTTTCGGCACGTAGCGGCCCAGTCATGGAGTGGAGGGTCACGCTGGCATCGGAAGGAACCGAAACTTCGTAGTCAACTCGCCCGGTGTCGGCAGTTGCCCCGGAGAGAAGGTGAGAAAGAACGTTAACTCGACTGCCACTTTGAATCTGATCGATCTCGACCTTGTCAGAGTAAAGAGTCGCTGTCACGACTACCTGGCCGCCCGATCCCGGCTTAACGGAAACGGGACCATACTGGTTGATGATCGAGACCGTGGCCCGCGGACCAACGGTAAAGCGGAACTCTTTGCGGGTTTCGCCGACAGCAAAAATCGCCAGTACCAAGACTACGCCCGCGGCCAGACATGCCGCTCGTCGCGCTCTCTTCATTCGTGACTCTCCCCAAGATCCTGCGGTGAACCGCCGTGCCGCCTGACTCCCATCCAGCCCTGAGCCCAATCGGCTTTTGGGGTGGAGACCCTGTGTGCCAACATTATGGCAGAGAACGGTTCAAAGCCATCTCATAAACCATGGCCTTCTCCTGATAAGCATTCATCAGCGACTGCCGAGCCTCCTCATCGTTGGGATCGGCGCTCGCCTGGTCCTCGGCGTCATGGATATAAGCGTTCACGTTCCGTAGGTTAGTTTCGTAAGCCGCTCGCATAGTCGGAGAGTGTGTTCCCACGGCCTCGAGCAGCAGTTGATCGTCGCCGCCGGAGGGAATCAGAGTACCTTGTGAAACCGGCATAACTGGCGGTTGTTGGGCAGTTTGCCGACTGACGCCACGCTGGTAGGTGATCATCCCGAACGCCACTAGCAAGGCGGCCGCCACCGGAACCAGCCAGGCAAGGTTCCAACGCCGAGAAAGAGGTCGGACCTCCGAATCACGAAGGGGCTGACGAATCAACCCCTCCCTTCGTAGGGCAATTTCTATGGAATTCCATACCCGTGGGTTTGGTTCCTCAGAAGCCTGTAGTAGTTGGGCCTCCTTGGAAATGGCAGTCAGATCAGATATCAAGTTGGAACAGATGTAACAGGAACGCAAATGGGCTTCCTGCTCGGGTGTGTGACCCTCATCGATAATGTCCGGTAGAATTCGCTGAAACTCTGCGCAGTTCATACATCCTCTCCCCGATACTTTAGGTTCCTCACGGCTTGGCGGCCTTTTCGGCTCTGCTCGTTTTAAGGAACTCGCGCAACTTCATGCGCGCCTTGTGCAACTGCGACTTGCTATTGCCGATGGAACACCCCACCATCCCGGCAATCTCGTTGTGTTCGTACCCTTCCACGTCGTGCAAGACGAATATAGTTCGATACCCGGGAGGCAAATCATCGATCGCCCGCTGCAGTTGCAATCGGTTGATTGAGCCCGCCAGGACCGGATCTTGTGCTCCCAGTTCTTTCCGCGGAGTCTCTTCCTCGGTCTCGATGGTCTCTTCCAGTGAAACCACGGGAAGACCCTTTTTCCGCAAGTGCATCAGGACGACATTCACCGACATGCGATGAAGCCAGGTAGAAAACGCCGATTCGCCGCGAAAAGTGGCGATCTTGCGGAACAACTGCAGGAAAGCTTCCTGAGTCAGGTCCTCGGCCTGGGCCGTGTTGGCCGTCATGCGAAGGCATAGAGAGTAGACACGCCGCTTATGCAGGTTGTACAGGACTTCGAAGGCTTCAGCGTCCCCGCCCTTGGCCCGCTCAATCGCCTCGGCTTCGGAAAGCCGGTCATCCTGTGGCTTTTTTGCGTCCGTCAAGTCGCCTTTTCCGGCCGCACTCAGTCAGATGCGGCATAACTATCTTTTCGTTGTACTGGTTGCAGTCCTTGAGTGCTTATCTCGGGCCTGCCCTAGAACGGAACCTACTGTCTCTCTTGAGCTTTTGTCGACTTTCAATTCCGGGAGTTACGTTGGTACTCTTCAAAGGCTAATTGGCTGGGCTTAAGACCGTCAACTGGGGGTGCGCCGGTTCTACTCAGGCTTCGACAGCCGAAGCCGTTGTAATCGTCTCTAAGCCGTGGCCATGAGGTCCGATCTCCCTCTGCCGCAGCAGGATCGCGAAAGTCATGCCAACGAAACCGAGTATGGAGAAGATCCACATGCCAAGGGCATATCCGCCTGGGTTTGCGAGGCCCGCTCCGGCGAAGTCGTTGGCCTTGCCAATCAGCAGATTCATGATGAAAAATCCAATCTGCTGGATTAGGGTCATCAAAGCATAGGCGGTTCCTAGGCGGTTCTGTTGAACGATGTAGGCGACCGCTGTCCACATTACCGCCGGAATCAATGAGAAAGCGATCCCCATCATACAAACGGGCACGAACAGCGAAATATTGCTGTACGCCATCATTAGGTAAACGGGCATCAGCAGAAGCGAACCCAACATCATGAGCAACGCCCGTTTACCGACCTTATCTACCAGGAGGCCGAATAGCGGCGTCGCAATCATGGCGGAAAAGGGAAGCAGGCTGTTAAAGAACCCAGCCCTCTCGTGCGCCACCACTCTCACCGCTTCCGCTGCGGCGAGGCCACCATGGGCGGCCAGGATCTTGTTGGTGAAAAAATCGATAGCAAATGTGCGGAAGGGAAAGATCGCCGAATAGAATGTGAAACACAGCACGACCACGTACCAGTAGGAAGTGTCGAAACTGAAGGTTTGTTTGAGGTCGAGCTTGTCCACCTCGCCGGCTTTCCCCAGCTCGTAGTGGGCCTCGGCGCGCCCCTCCAGCATCCAGTAGACAAGGGCTGCGACCATGCAGATGCCGCCAGCTCCCACTGCGAGCAACAACGGCCCGCGCCAGCTCGGCGATCCAGCCGGACCCTGATAAAAAAAGACCGAGTGCGCCCAGGTGGGCGAGTTGTCAGCGGCCACCGACGCCAGGCGGGAAATTGTCAGATTGATCCCGAACGCGAAACTGAGCTCCTTGCCCTTAAACCACTTGGCCAAAGCGGTGGTTACGGCCACTATCATGGATTCGGCGCCCAATCCCAAAACCGTCCGGCCAGCCACCATGGTGGCGAATTCTCCCTTGATCGCGGTCAAGATGGACCCCAGCAAACACAAAGTGGCAAAGATCATCATCGACTTTTTCGTGCCAATCCGGTCGATGACGATTCCACCGATCAATAACGTCAACACCGCAGCTACGCTATAGCTGGAGTTCAGCCAGCCAAACCGCGTGCCGGAGTAGCCGAGCTGCTCGATGAAGATCCTCTCCAGCGGGTTAATGCTGTCATAAATGTAGTAGTTCCCGAACATCGTCAAAGCGACGAAGACGAGGACGATCCAGCGATACAGAACCGAGGGTTGAGGGCGGGTTGTCTCAGGCACAGGGCAGTTCCTGGCGGACAGATTCAATTGATCGGCAGCACGAAGCCAAGAAGATTAGCAGATGGCAGAGCAGTTGGCACTGGCATTTGGCCAACTGCTCATCAGTCTGTGCTGCGGATGTTCGCTAAGTTTTCTGGATTCGTCGGCCCCATGTCTGGCTCAATTAAACTTGCCTAGTTGCCGCGGGATGAATTTCGGGCAGACGTTTTGCTTTCCCCGATACGCTGATTGAAAATGAATTTCACTATCCGCCAAGCTGTCCACACGGATATTCCGATGCTTCGGAAGCTAATTGAGGTCTCCGTCCGCGGATTACAGGCCCGGGACTACTCTCCAAGTCAGATCGAAAGCGCGCTAGCAACAGTTTATGGCGTCGACAGCCAACTGATCGCGGACGGAACTTATTTCGTGGTTGAAGTTGCAATCGCGGCAGACCAGGCAGTCCAAGCCATCTCTCATAGGTCCGAGTTGCTGATCGTCGGCTGCGGCGGATGGAGCCGGCGCAAGACGCTCTTCGGTGCCGACCACTGGACGGACCGCGAAGATTCACTGCTCAGCCCAGAGCAGGACGCCGCCAAGATTCGTGCGTTCTTTGTGCACCCCGATTGGGCGCGGCGCGGGATCGGCAGCATGATTCTCGTGGCTTGCGAACGTGCTGCGGCCGATGCAGGTTTCACGCGCCTAGAAATGGGGGCCACGCTCAGCGGACTGCCATTCTATCGGGCTCGAGGATACATCGCTTTGGAGGAGCTCGTTGTTCGCTTAGCAAACGGCGAATCGCTCCCCATCATTCGCATGAAGAAGCGCGTCTAAGCTATTGTTCTTAAAAGTCTTAAACGTTCGCCCTACCAACCCAACCCCTCCCAGCCCGCCGGCATCATAAACGTGGGAAAAAGCGCCGCCAGGGAAACACTTCTCCGCCAAGTCAGGGGGACACCAGGGGCGTTGTATCGCCAATCAGAGAAATATTTGGGAGGAAATAATACAGTCATGAAACGAATTGCGTTAGTCGCTATTTTGGCTCTCTGCGTCGCTGCGCCACGCACGCTTGTCGCCCAGATGGAGAACCATGTCGAGGTGGGAGCTTTTGCCGACTACTACCGCTTCGATCGAGGTAACGCGGTCAATTTTGTGGGAGTCGGTGGTCGCGTGGGCTTTTATGTAAATCCTTTCACCAGCATCGAAGCGGAAATGGGCTACGATTTCGCGCGGAATAACACCACCACCTGTTCAAATTGCCTTAACACGTCCTTTGTCACCACCAAGGTGCGCCCGATACACGGTCTCTTCGGGCCGAAGTTTAACCTTGGCACCTCGAAGGCTAATTTCTTCGTGACCGGAAAAGTTGGCTTTGTGAACTTCGACAACACCACTCCCAGTTTCGCCGGCGCGATCGGTAACGTGACCACTAGTGGCACTCGCTTCGCCGCTTATCCCGGCATTGGCGTCGAGGGTTTCTGGGGGCCGATTGGCCTGCGCGCTGAAGTTGGCGACGAACTCTATTTTCTCGGCGGTCCGCAGAACAACTTGCGGGTCACCTTTGGACCGCATTTCCGGTTCTAAAAACGCCTGAACCGCCAGCTTGAAAACGGCAACCGAAACCGGCTGCCGTTTTTCTTTTTTTGTGATACCATCCCGCCCACGTTTTGGGGATACCTCCCCGCCTCCGCCGGGTCATGAATTGTGTCCGCTTTTCTCCGTGCTCTTTTGTTTGCCTGGTCGTCCTCCTGTTTGCGGTTCCGTCACGGGCGCACCCGCAATCCACGAATGATGTCCACATAGCACCCCGCGCCGGCGCAACTGAAGCGGTTCGAAGGGAAGGCCTCCCGCCCCTGGAACGTGATCCTGCCCTCCGCCACATGAAACCTCTCCGGGTGGATGTCGACCTTGTCCTCGTGCCGGTCACGGTCACGGACTCGAGGAATCGAATGGTGCTGGGTCTTGAACAGCCGAGTTTCCGGATTTACGAAAACGACCAGGAGCAGCAAATCCGTTACTTCGCGGTGGAGGACGCGCCGATTTCTGTGGGCCTGGTCCTGGACTTAAGCAAGAGTATGAGCAACAAGTTCGTGACCGAGCGGGCTGCCGTCGACACATTCTTTGGCAACGCTAATTCCCAGGACGAGTATTTTGTCGTCACCTTCGGCGATCGCCCTACGGTGCGCGCTACCGCCACGCAGTCAATCGACGAAATCCAGCAAGGACTGGCAGCGGAGGTCCCCGACGGCCACACTGCCCTGTTCGACGCGGTTTATCTGGGCATGGCGAAACTGCGTTCTGCCCGCTACCCGCGACGGGTTCTCCTGATCATCTCTGATGGCGGGGACAATCACAGCCGCTACGGGCTAAAAGAAGTAAAAAGTCTGGCCCAGGAGGCAGATGTGGGGATCTACGCCATCGGCGTGTTCGATAGCATGCTCTTCAGAAGCTTCGAAGAATTTATGGGAAAGCGCTGGCTGCGCGAGATCACGGATGTGACCAGCGGACGCACCGTCTCGGTGGACAACTTTGAAAAACTTCCGGAAATCGCGGCGAGTCTCAGCCGGGAAATGCGGAGTCAATACGTGCTGGGGTACAAGCCGCGCCATCCCGGGCGAGATGGAAAATGGCGCAAAATCAAGGTTCGGGTGACCCCTCCGAAGGACTCTGACAGAGTGCAGGCCTACTACAAAAAGGGCTACCTGGCGCCAGCCAGGTAACTCAACCGCCCCGGCTGGCTCTACGGTTGTTGCTGGATCGAAATCGGTGGGGATAAATGGTAGAGTATCGAGCTTACCCGGAATGAGCGGGACGGCTTGCACTCCGGCCAAAGGAGTCCCTTATGGCGCTAATATACGACTTGGTGAAGGACCGCCGGGTTTATTCCATCGATGCCGATAGCACGGTACTGGAAGGCGCGCGCTTCATGATGGAGCACAACATTGGCGCTTTGCCTGTGCTGCGCAATGGCCAACTGGCAGGTATTTTCTCGGAGCGGGACATCATGAACCGCGTGGTGGCTGTCGGGCGCATGCCGGGGACTACCAAGATTTCCGAGGTGATGACGGCGAATCCCAAAGCAGTGAATGTGCAGGAGACTGTAGAAAACTGCATGTTTCTAATGCGGGAATTCGGCTTCCGGCACGTCCCGATTGTGGATGGCAAGGAACTCAAAGGCCTGGTGTCGTTACGCGACATCCTGCTGCGGTATGTTGCCCAGAAAGAGGCCGACGACCGTCGCATGGCAGTGTAAGAAAAGCGTGTGCAGCGCCGCGCGTACACCTCCGCTCAGTCCGTCCGCTTGCGTAGAATGAGGTCGCCGCCGCTGGGTGGTAGCGTGAAAGGAAACTCGACTACACGGTTGCCTAAGGGTATTCGCAGCACGAATTCTTCCTTTTTTTTCCATCCTCCAATCCATTTATCTTTGGCACGAAAGAAAATCCACCCGCTGATTTCTGGATTGCTGGAGTCGAGTTTGGCGCTATGCAGACCACGCGTGGTGAGGAACTCCTGAACCTGGACCAACTCCTTCTCATACGCCCGCACGATCGCCTCCTTCTCGTCTTTTTTCTCGGGATGCTTGACGATCTCGCGCTCATTGTCCTCGGCAAAAGTATCAACATTGTCCTGGTACTCGGTAGAGAACTCCTCTGGATCGAGTGCTCGATGGACGACGTGAGAGTGGGTCGCGAATTCGAGGCTAATATGATCGGCCCCAATCTCCTGCTGTCCCGTGCCGCGATAGCGGAAGCTCAACACTAGTCCAATGAACGGATCCAGCCGATGCTTGGTTCTCTGTAATTCCTGGGAATCGACCACAAGCGTGATCCCCAGATCATCCGCCCACAAACCATAGCGGTATTTGCCATCCTCGCCACGGACGAAAGTGCACCCCCGATTACCTTCTGCCCAGCGTAGGGTGGGTACTGGGGCTTTGTCTTTTCGAGGAACCGCCCAATCTGGGGATGTCATCGCGACGATCAACGCCAAAGCGGCGAGAAAGTGGGCAATATGACGGTGAAAACACATGAGGCTCTGCCTTAAGACAGATTAGCAGGCCTCACGGCGTGATCTTGGCCACAAAGGCGTCGGGACAGGGAATACCATTACAGGTTCCCGGGCTGCTGAAGGTGCCCTGAAAAGGATTTTGCAACGGCAAGTCGCTTGAGTTCGTGGTACCCGTAATGTAAATGTTTCCATTGGAGTCCACAGCGATCGCGCCGGCAAGGGCTGGGCCAGGGACAAGCAGATTATCCTCACGTGAGGTTCCACCAAAAAACGTGGAGAAAGCAGGTGTGGCACTGGACGCGGAAAACTCAGTTACAAAGGCGTCGGTTCTGCCCTTCAGTGTGCTGGAACCCGTGAGCGCATTTACCACCGGGAAGTCTGTGGTGCTTGCTACTCCCGTGACAAAGATGTTGCCCGCATTGACCGCGATGCCTAGGCCTTCATCAGCATCAAGTCCACTAGGCCCCGGAGTTACGCCTCCCAGGTACGTTGAGAAAGCTATCGTGCCATCCGTGTTGATTTTTGTAATGAAGGCGTCCTGGGTCGAGTTTTGTAACGAATTCTGCTTAGCGGGGAGGTCGCTGACTGTGGTCTTTCCGGTGATATAGGCGACCCCCGTCGTGTCCACAGCGATCGCGTCCGCATCGGTTGTTTGCGAACCACTCGATCCACCTACGTAAGTGAAGTACTGTAGTTGTGTTCCACTGGAATTGAACGACGCCACGAAGGCGTCCTCCGTTCCAATTAGACTGCTGGTGCCACTGAGGCCCAACGATCGCGTTATGCCGCCGACATACGCGTTGCCGTTCGCGACGGCCACTCCGGTGGCAAGGTCAAGATTGCTTCCGCCGAGATAAGTCGAATAAAGTAACGTGCTTCCCGTGGGATCCAACTTCAGGACGAAGGCGTCGATATTACCTCCATACGGAGCTTGGAAGGGGGTATGCACAGGAAAATCAGCCGAGCCGGTCTGACCCGCAATGTAGATGTTGCCAGACCCGTCGACTGCGATAGCATTTCCCGATTCGGTACCGCTGCCGCCTATCACGGTGGCGAATCCTCCTGACAGCGTACCACTGGCATTGAGTTCGGCAACGAAGGCATCTTGGCCGCCCCCAGGACCGATAGCGATGGCAGGAGAGCCACCGCCAGGAAAACTAGTGCCTGCCTGGGTATTTCCGACAATGACCGGATTTCCTCCCGGAGTCAGGGCGATCCCTAACGCGTCGTTATCCGCGCTTCCACCGATAAATGTTGAATATTGGCGCGTGCCCGAAGCATTAACCTTCACCACAAAAGCATCATGCCCGCTAGTACTGTGAAGCGTGGGTGTTCCCGGAAAATCGGTTGATGACGATTCTCCTGCAACATACACGTTGCCGCTGCTGTCAACGGCGATGGCCTGACCCTCGTCATCCTTGCTGCCTCCGAGATAGCTGGAGTAGACCAGCACGCTAGTGCTTCCACCACCACCGCCCCCGCCGCCGCCACCTCCGCCTCCTCCTCCACCCTTGCTGCTGCTGCCGCAAGCCGGGAGGAAGATCAGACCGGAGAACACGAGACAAGCGGCCAGCAGGCCGAGAAGCTTGTACCTGCGCGGCGCAATCCCCACCCCCGCGAGCATCAGCCCAACGACCGGCAGGCAGAGCAGATAAAACTCCCGAGTGCCTGAACTCGAACGCAAAGCCGTCGCCCTGGATGAAATCGCGAGATCCGGAGTAACCGATCGGCTCAAAGAGGGAACAATCACCAACTCCCGGGTACGGTCATAGTCTCCGAGTGCAAAACCAACTTGTTTGTCATCCTTCATGACAAACCTTGCTTCCACGGAGTGGCGCGTGCCATTTTCTTCCTGGTAAGCGATTGGCTTGCGCAAAAACAGATCGCCTGCAGAAGAAGACAGAATCAAGTCTCCAGAGGCATTGGTTGCGAGACCCTTGGCCCCGCCGAAGCTCAGGTCTATCGGCGCCGGATCAGCCCCGGCGGCCACTACGAAATTAAATTTCAGTTGGCGCTGTTCACCATCGAAGGCCAGATCTACGCCGGGATAGACGCCCTGGTAGCCGACGCGTGCATATTGGTGAACATTCGTGTGCCAGTTCCGCGGATCACTGCCGATGAAATAGTTGCTCACACCAGGGAGGACATCGGCGCCCTTAACCTGCGGATTGGGATTCGCACCAGCCATCCGCATGCGCAGGACGGAATCAGGGGCGAGCGAGATCACGGCCTCGTGCGCAGTCAGAAAAAGTTTGTATCCATCACCGCGTGCCAAGTAGTGTACGCGCGCATCGCTCTGGCCCTGGTTCTCCTCGAAGGCCATCTCGCCTCGCGAAGTGTCTGGCAGGCTCGGTACCACGGCATTCGTAGCGCTTCTTTTTACCAGCGGAAGAGAAGCGCTAGGAGACCGCCAGCTTCCAGCTCGCGATTTTTTCGCAACATTCTGGTCATAGCCGAGGCGCAGGGCTGCCATGGCTAAGGCCACAAGCACACAGCCAGCGACCACAAGAATGCAGAACAAACCTGGCCTATGCTGGGGCTGTTTCGATGTCATGAACTCCTCCGTGGAACGTCGTCGTCGCAACTCAGTGGTGGGGAGGGGCTCTCACGAGTTATCGACGCGGTGGAACTAAAGTTGCGTCCGAGCGCGGAAAATGGCCTAGCGCTGGAACTTTTACCGAGTATGGTATGCGAAATCCGGCTTGTCAACGGATGCGAGGGTACTCATAGGTTACTTCCGGTACATGCGCAAACGGGAGAAGGGAAGGAATCATCGCCGGCCGCTCGCCCGTATACACAGTCCGCCTAAAACCACAGCCCCCACATCCAATCGACGCAGGTGTGCGTGATCGCCGAAGCCGGAACCCTCCACCGCTCGCGCCAGGCCCGTCCATAGAAAATACCTGCGATCGTAGCCAGCAACACGTAGCGCCAATTGAAATGCGTTGAGCGTTTGTTGAAGTGTGACAGCCCAAATACGGCCGACGCAATCACGAGCGCCGCCCAGCGCCCCACGCGCCGCTCCAACAGGTTTTGAACCCAGGCGCGAAAGAAAAGTTCTTCCGGCACCGCAGTGAAGAAGAAAATCCCTACCCACCGCAGGGCCGCCGAGCCCAGCCCTGGCAGGTTGCTGTGGGGATGAATGAAGCCAAGCGCCAGTCCCAGCACCAACACCAGAGGCGTAAAAAAGACCAACTCCCGCAGACCTGTCTTCCAGTCGCTCCACTGCAGGTGAAAATCGAATCCAGTCCCGCTTAGTTGGCGGACAGCCAGAAAACCATACAATCCCGCGTCCACCAATAATAGTTCATTCAAAGCCCGAAACCCTACCGGCCACGCCGAATCGAACCAGCGTAGATCAACTGCCAATCCCAGTCCCAGGAGAATGATTGCGTCGCGCCAGTTACCACGCTGCTGTCCATCAACGGTTACTGCCTGCGCCAGCACCCCTGCGATCGCCGCGGGAAGTGCGGCATACAACGCGAACCATTTCCACTGAAACATGTGTTGAGAAAATGAGACCAGTACGTAAGGCAAAACCAGCGCCGCTGGCACTGCCACTCGAAGTACAAATGGCCAGCGCTGCACGGCTCGCCCAATCCGCTGTGCGGCGAATCCGAATCCAACGGCGGGCAGCAACTCTATCCCCAAAGCCACAATTGCCACCGGCGTCAGATTCTGCACAGACTCATCTTAACCTTCGGCTGCACAGCCAATGCTCGCGGCTGACCGGCGCGCTCGGTGTGAGTCTTCGTTGACCAGCACACCGCACTGTGGCAATCCCGAAGCTGCTATCATGATGATGACGAGGGAAAATCCCGCCTCGTCGTCGGTACTCGTCGCTTCACCCAGGATGGGCGCGTAGCTCAGGTGGTAGAGCAATGCCCTTTTAAGGCATGGGTCGCAGGTTCGAATCCTGCCGCGCTCACCAAATTAACCCTTCAGAATCAGTGTTTACTCGGAGACCGGCGCAACCGTCCAGCTTCCTTGCTGCAGATTAACTGCAGAATAAGCCGGACCGGACGACATTTTTAGTTCGGCTTCGACGTGCTTTTCGAGCCTCAGCATCGCTTCGGCCGCCTGTTCGCTGACTTCCTTCACGTAGATGTCGGCGGTGGTCGCGATGTGTGCGTGGCGCAAAATCTCCTGGATCGTCTTCAAATCCACGCCCAGGCGTTTAAGGTTGGTTCCGAGACCACGGCGATAGGAGTGGAAACCGTGCCATTCGAGCTTCGCCTTCGTGAGCGCGGGGAGGATCTGGCGGTTCAGCAGATTGTTCATGTTCAACGCCGTGCCCCTTCTCGACGAGAAGATCGGGCCGGACGTAGGGACGGGCGGACACGCGGCCAGTTTCTCAGCCAGCACAATAAGCTGGTTGAGGGATGCGCGTTTCTCCGGCGCGAGGGTATCGCCGGCGACCTCCAGCGACTTCCGCGCCCGTGTCGCTTCCTTCTGTGCAGATTCAACGGCAAGCTGAGCCGTCCTAACACGATGGGCTTCGAGCATCCGAATCGGGGGCCTGATGATCGGCACAGAAGCGCGGGACTTTTTCGTCTTCGGTCGAGTCACATGGCCTTCCCAAACACTCTGCGTGATCTTCAGGGAACCCTTCTTCGGGTCGAAGTTTTCCCATAGCAACCCAGCGAGTTCGCCCCGACGAACACCAGTGAACGCACAAGTTGCGATCGCGGTACGCGCCGGCTCAGGGAGTACGTTGAGCATCTTCTGGACTTCTTCTAGTGAGTAGGCGTACGTGTCTTCGGTTTCCTCGTCTTCGCTGCGCTTCGGCACCTTCGAGGAGCTGACGGGATTCGTGTTGAGCAGGCCAATCCGAATCGCGTGGTCGAAGATCATTTTGAGCAGGTAACGCAACGCTCGGATGCTGTCGTGGTTGAGCGTGTTCTGTTTGTGGATCGACTCCAGGATCCGTTGGATGTCAGGCGTGGTTGTGTCGCGTAAGCGCAGGTCAGCCAGCCAGGGCTTTACTTGGCGCCAACGCGCTTCGTATCCGTTCGCAGTGGACGGCCGAACCTGTTGACGCACGAATGGGAAGAACTCTTGCTCGGAAAACTGCACAACAGGCTGAACGACGGCTGGCTTGTGCGAGCCTTCGTTGACCGGCGCCAGGACGCGCTCGGCTTCTTCGCGCGCTTCAGCTTTACTGTGGAAGTCCTTGACCAGCCCGATCCGCGTTGAGACTTGTCTGCGGACCAGCTCGCCGTTTCGACGCGGTTGTCGTGGTGCCGGACGTACCAAACGCCCGACGCTTTGTAGACGTATCCCTTCTGTTCACGATGTCGTTTCATCGTCTCTCCTTGTGACTTAATCTGCAGTAACCGTGCAGTAGGGCAGGGAAGTTGTTGATTCGGCTTCTGCACAGGCCGAACAATGCAAGATAGCGGCATTGATCGGACGCTTAGCTGCAAAACCAGCGTGGGCCGAGCCAAGAAGCGCTAGCCCATGTAGGTGAATCGTTCACACTTGTGTAAGCAAGCGCAGCGGGTGTACCCTCGGGCCGTTTCTTCGAGGTTAAATAGGAGGTTCCGATGAAACGGATATTCTTGCTGGCACTAGCACTGCTTCTCTCTGCGGGCACGGCGTCAGCGACGACCGAGAAATGGACCGCAGGATGGGACAATTTCAGCGAGCCGCTTGACTTCACGCACAGCAATATCACCTGGTCCGTGTCGGCGACGACACACAAGTTGACGGCGACCTTTAGACTGGTGCATGCGACACCGACCAAACTCTACCAGATGAGTCTTAACTTCTTCTGTACCACGTTTCCCGCGACCTTCGGCCAGTTTCCGACCGAAAGAAATAGTGACGGTACATGCATCACGGCCACAAGGCAAGGTGTGACCGCAAGCATCGCGGAGGTCGAAGTCGGCGTCGTTACGACGGACATTCACGGCAACGGCACCTTCACGGTCGTCATCGGACCAATCACTGCGGGTACCTACCATCTGGAATTCTTTGCACGCAATGGTGCGGGTTGCGATGTCAATGGCGGTGGCGGCAATTCAACGGCTACCTGCGAGGCCGATTTCCAATCGCCCGGCCCGAAATTCGGAACGGCGGCTGTGATTATCGTGCCGTGACGCACGGACCCGGCTGCCGGTGAGCTGAAATGCACGAGCCGGACGTGGCCGTCGAGCACGAAGCTGCCAGACCAAACACACATTGATGCCGTCAATGTAATAATTTAGGCCGGCCGGACAGGGCGCTAGAGTTGTACGTGAGCGTCGAGCGCGCACTCCTGAACGTGACTCGTCTCAACTGCAGATTAAGCTGCAGATTAACTCCCAAACACCAGCATTCGGCCCGAATACGGTGCGTTCAGGGTGAGCTAACCGATTGAGAAGACAAGGAAGCGAAGGGTTAACATGGTTCTTTTAAGGCATGGGTCGCAGGTTCGAATCCTGCCGCGCTCACCAAAATTCCGGGTCCCTCGGCTTGGCTCGGGATTTCGGCAGCAGGCTCTCGCTGCGCTCACGCCTGCTTAACGCCTCAAGTTCGAATCCTGCCGCGCTCACCAAAATCTTTTTGATTGTCCAAATATCCCCATGTGTCTCACCAAAGCCATGGCTCCGCCCTCGCGGTTCGGTATAATCCCCATTCCTGAGGGGGAAACAGAAACGCGCGAGGTGTCATGCGGATTCGGCCCGGAGTTGAGCTGGCGGGCCTCAGTGATGTGGGCTGCCAGCGCGAAAACAATGAAGACCGCTACGCTTACTGGGAGCCCGCCAGCGAGCAGCAGTTCAAACAACGGGGCAGGCTGGCGGTTGTGGCCGACGGCATGGGAGGATACGAAGGCGGCCAGGAGGCCAGCCGCATTGCCGTCGAAGTCATCGAAGATGTGTATGCCAATACTCCAGGCAGTGATATCCAAGCCCTATTGATTACCGGATTCCATTTAGCCCACCATCGCATCCAGGAGCACGCTCGCGAACATCCCGAGCTGCTCGGTATGGGCACCACCTGCACCGCCATCGCGTTGCTGGACAAGCTTCTTTACTACGCTCACGTAGGAGACAGCCGCCTCTATCTGGTGCGAGATTCGAGAATATTTCGCCTTACCCGAGACCACTCTTACGTTGGTCGGCTGATCGAGAATGGTGTTATCAGTCAAGAGGAGGCGGAATCTCACCCTCAAAGACACATCCTTACGGCTGCCATGGGAGCGGGCGCGGTCATTGCGCCCGACAACCCGGATCAGCCGATTCAGCTGATGGCGGGCGATGTGCTGGTCCTTTGCACTGACGGTTTATGGAGCCTGCTGACCGACAGCGAGATCATCCGCACAGTGGAGGACGCGGCTCCCAGCGATGCCTGTAAGGCCCTGGTGGAAATCGCGAAGAAACGCGGAGGACCGGACAACATTACGGTTGAAGTGTTGCGGATTTCCGCTGATTCTGCCAAGTAGAGGATCTCAATTAAATCGGCTGGATCTCCTTTGAGACGTCATCCCGAACTTCGGCATAGTTCAGCCGGAGTGAGGGATCTCGCGTGGAGCTTATCTGGGTGCACCGCACTTTCACGCCAGATCCCTCGCCCCGTTGGGTGAAAGCGGCATCAGCATGACGTCAGCGTTTCGAACCTGAGTCGACGCCACGAATCTCGAAGCGACCTACTTCTCCTCCTGCCATTCAGGAACTCTGCCCGGCGTCCAAGGTGCGCCGGCTGCTTCCATATCTTTCTCGAGCTTTGCCAGGTCTACCTGTATCAAGGTTCGTAGCTTCGCCAATTGCTGGGAGAATTCGTCGGCTGCGATGGCATAAGCATCCAGATGGGTTTGTGTCGGACGCGTAATCGCGAAGCGCTCGCCATCCATGATGTTATTCATCCGGTCATTAATGGAGGTGGGAACATTTTCATTGCGCGCCGCCAGCGCGACATCGCCGCGCAAGGCCCGCAGAATTTCGTTGTTGCGTTGTTCAATCGAATCCGCCTGGGCCTCTAGCGGCTGGGCCGACGGAGTGTCCTGCAAAGCCTTTCGGATAGCTTTCAACCGGCTCTGCACATCATTTGCCGAGTTGACGGCCCCGGACACGGCACGATAGAGATGCGACACTCTGCGATTGAAATCCTGCTGCGCCGCGCGATCCGCCGGCGTCATGCCGGAAGTTCCATCGGCAATGACCGCGAACGATTGCGATCCTCCCCCTAATTCTGTGACCACGCCGTCCACCCTCTTGAACAGGCGTGCCGAGTACTTGCCGGGCAATACTAGCGGCCCTTGCGACGTAGCCGGCGGCCACTCTTCCCCCTCGTGTTCGGCTTCGGTTTCGGAAGGCGTGGGATAGCGCAATTCCCAGGCCACGCGATGGAATCCTTCATCAACCGATGCAACAACCCGGCGAATAGGAGCACCCGATTCGTCGTAGACCATCAAATAGACCTCAGGCTTTGGCTCTTCTGCTTCGGCACGAAGAATGTCACGACTCGGGTAGGGAAGGGTTTGACCTTTCTTTGTCGCTTCCTTTTCCGCATCCTGCCTGGCTTCTTTTTTGGTCTTGAGTTTCTCCTTCAAGTAATAGGTGAAGGTTGCGCCAAACGGCGGATTGTCCGCAGTGTAAAGAGCATCGCCAAGGAACGCCTTCTTCGGCCCGCCCAGCGGATGCCGCTCGATGTACAGGAGGGTATCTTTCACAGGAAAGAAGGTCGCGCTCTGCTGCAGTGCTTCCGGCTTGAGTTGGCGCAGGGGTGTGATGTCATCGAGAACATAAAAGCCGCGGCCGAACGAGGCAATCACCAGATCGTGCTCTCGCGCCTGAATGACCATGTCGCGGACCGCGATCACTGGCAGGCCGCCCTTCAACTGGATCCATTTCTTTCCCCCATCGAGACTGAAGAAGGCGCCAAATTCCGTACCCGCGAAGAGCAAGTTGGAATTGACGGGGTCTTCGGCAAAAGCTAGCACCGGGCCGTTCTCGGGGAGGTCGCCAGTAATCGAAGTCCAGGTCTTTCCCGCATCAGTGGATTTCAGCAAGTACGGTTTGAAGTCTTCGTTCTTGTGATTGTCGAAGGCGGCATACACCGTGTTGGCATCATGATGGGAGCCGGCCAGCCTGCTGACATAAGTTCTGTCCGGAACGCCAGGGAACTTTTCGGATTTCGTCCAAGTGGCGCCGCTGTCGGGAGTCACCTGAATCAGTCCGTCATCCGTGCCTACATAAATCAAATTCTCTTTCTTGGGAGACTCTGCCAGTGAAACAATATTTCCGTAGAACGACGTAGATTGATTCTTGGCCACCGCGTCTGGGCCCCACACTTTTCCCATGATTGGTAGCGTGTTGCGATCGGTTTGGCGAGTAAGGTCACCGCTGATCGGCTTCCAGGTGTTCCCACGATCATCGCTGCGGAAGAGCTTGTTAGCGGCGAAATAGAGTCGGTTATGAGAGTGTGGACTGACGATCACCGGCGAGTCCCAGTTCCAGCGTAGCGGCGGCTCACCCTTGCCCTCGGAGGGCTGAATGAAGAGTTCCTCGCCGGTGCGCTTGTCGTAACGAACCAGCGCGCCGTATTGCGCCTCCGAGTACACGGTATTGGGATCTTCGGGATCAACCTGAGAGCGGAAACCATCCCCGCCCGTAGTCACGTACCAATCGGAATTCATGATCCCGTTGATGTTTTTCGTGCGCGAAGGTCCGCACCAGGAAAAATTGTCCTGCGTTCCACCGCAAACGTTGTAGAAGGGAAGGGCATTGTCGACGGCAACGTCGTAGAACTGCACCGTAGGTAGGTTGGATTTGAATCGCCAACTGGTGAAGTTGTCGTAGGTCTCGGCGACGCCGCCATCGCTGCCTACCATACAGTGGTTGGTGTTGTCCGGATCAATCCAAACGATGTGATTATCAATGTGGTGATTGACTTCGTTGATCTTGCGGATGGTTTTGCCGCCGTCATCGGAGACGCGCAAGAACACACTCATTACATAAATACGCTCCACGTTCTTAGGATCCGGAACAACCCGTGCATAGTACAAAGCGCCCTGGTCGAACTCGTTGCGGCGCTCCCAGGTTGCGCCTTTGTCGTTCGATCGGAAGATGCCGCCTTTACCGTTGGCGGCTTCGATCGTTGCGTAGACCACGTTGGGGTCAGCCGGTGAAACCGCCAGCCCGATGCGGCCCATGTCTTCTGTTGGCAAGCCGGATTTCATCTTGTTCCATGTGGCGCCCGCGTCGGCGGACTTATAGATCGCACTCTCCGGCCCGCCGTCGATGAAGGTGAAAACGTGACGGCGGCGCTGGTAAGCCGCTGCGTAGAGGATGTCTGGATTGGAAGGATCCATGGCCACATCAACCACGCCGGTGTTTTCGCTGATGGTGAGAACTGCCTTCCAGGTCTTTCCCCCATCGGTCGTTTTGTAGAGACCGCGATCGCCACCCGGTCCCCACAGCGGACCCTCAGCTGCGACGTACACGACTTTGCTGTCGCGCGGGTCAATCACAATGCGGCCGATATGTTCCGACTTCTTCAGCCCTAGATTTTTCCAACTCTTGCCGCCATCATCGGAGCGGTAGACTCCGTCTCCGTAAGCCACGCTGCGCTGGCTGTTGCTTTCCCCCGTGCCCACCCAGATCACCGAGGAATCGTTGGGATCAAGCACCACCCAGCCGATCGAGTATGAGCCTTCGCCATCGAAAACCGGAGTCCAAGTCGTGCCGTCGTTAACCGTCTTCCACACTCCGCCCGACGCAACGCCGACGTAGTATTCCGCATGGTTCTTCGGATTCACGGCGAACGCGATCACGCGTCCGGAGGCCACGGCCGGCCCAATCAGACGAAACTGCAGGCCAGTAAACGTGCTGGCCGTCATGCCGCCTTTCTTTTCTTCTTTCTTTTCGTCCTTGTTTTCTTCCTGACCGGCAGGTTTCGTCGGCTCGGTCTTCTTCTCCAGGTCTTTGTTCTTCTGGACCTTTTGAGCTGCCACGCTGAACGGCGCGGCGATCAAGGCGAGTGCAAGAAGTACGATCAGATGGCGGCGTAAGCTCACATCGGACTCCAGTTGTGGTGGTTTGAATTTGCTTAATGGCAAACCGATGTTTATACAGGATTTTGAGCGAAGAACAAAGCTTGCCTTGTCATCCTGAGCGAAGCCTGTTCACTCGCTTGCGAGTCAGCGGGCGCAGTCGAAGGGATCCTTACCGTTAGGCATTTCGCGACGCCCGCACGATAGAATCTGTCACTTATGCCGAAGAACCCCCACGGACGCGGTCACGATACCCGTTACGTCCAGTTGCAAAAGAATTACTGTTTCGCCTGTGGCAAGGACAACGCGGAAGGTATGCGCCTCAAGTTTGACTATGACGAAGCGCGGGGCTGCTTCGTCTGCCGCTTCCGCCTGGGCAAGCGCTACACCGGCCCGCCCGGACACTGCCACGGCGGGGTCATCGCGACAATCCTAGATGAGGCCATGGGCAAGGTGAATAAGCTGCGTCAGGTGATTGCTCTGACCTCCCGCATCACAGTGGAGTACTTGAAGCCAGTGCCGCTGAATAAGCCGCTACGGGTCGATTCGCGGGAGGTGAGCGTCCGAGGACGGCGACATGTCAACATGGCCGAAATCGTAAACGCCAAAGGCGAGGTGCTGGCTCGCAGCCGAGGCCTGTTCATCGCCATCGATCCCAAGCGCATGTTTGCCAAGTTCGTAGAGAGATAAGGCCCGCAGCCGAGCGATCAGACGCGGGTGCCCCAGGTCTCGCCGTTTTTGCGAGACCTGGGAGCGGAAGCCAGTGCTTTAATCCCAGCCGCACCCGCAAATTGTGCAACCGGAAGCCCAACTGCAAAACCAGCCCCACGTTGTAAAATAGAGGATAAGTTTGAAGCGCCACTGAGTCGCCTATTCTGAGCGACCCGGAAAAGAGTTCAACCATGTCACAAAACAACGGAAGCCCGACCAGCCTTCGCCTGAAGACCGGCCTCGCCGAGATGCTCAAGGGCGGCGTAATTATGGATGTAACGAATGCGGAGCAGGCCACAATTGCTGAAAAGGCCGGCGCCGTCGCGGTGATGGCGCTGGAGCGCGTCCCGGCGCAGATCCGCGCCGAGGGCGGCGTGGCCCGCATGGCTTCGCCGAAAAAGATTCGCGAGATCATGGCAGCGGTTTCCATTCCGGTGATGGCGAAGTGCCGCATCGGGCATTTTGTGGAAGCCCAAATACTTCAAGAACTCGGCGTGGATTACGTCGATGAATCCGAAGTGCTCACTCCGGCCGATGAAGCTCATCACGTCGATAAGCATGCTTTCAAGGTTCCATTCGTCTGCGGCGCGCGGAACTTGGGTGAAGCTCTGCGGCGGATTGCCGAGGGAGCGGCCATGATCCGCACCAAGGGAGAAGCCGGCACGGGCGACGTGGTCCACGCGGTCAAACACATTCGGCAGATCGTGCAGGAGATGAAGATTCTCACCGTCCTCAGCGAAGAAGAACTTTACGCCAAAGCCAAAGAGCACCAGGCTCCTTACGAGCTGGTGAGGATCGTCGCCAAGGAAGGGAAGCTGCCGGTGCCGAATTTCTCTGCCGGCGGCATTGCCACTCCCGCCGACGCGTCGCTGGTGATGCAGCTTGGGGCAGAAGCAGTGTTCGTGGGCTCGGGCATCTTCATGAAAGATTCGACGACCTTTGCCGAGCCAGCCGAGGCCGCGAAGCGCGCCACGGCCATCGTCCAGGCCGCCACCCACTTCAATGACCCTAAAGTATTACTTGAAGTCAGCGAAAACCTCACCGGCGCAATGAAGGGCCTGGCGGTGTCCACGCTGGATGAAGCCCACATGCTGCAGACCAGGGGTTGGTAGAGTCGAAATCCCCGCCCAAGCGGAGCTCGGACGGGGCACCCGGCTCTCAACTGCCGTGGGATTTTGATATGGGTGACTATTTCTCAGGTGTGGGAGCGGGGCACGCGGCGCCACCGGAATGCTGCACTCTGTGAGAACTTGATACCGCCACAACGACACCGGCCATGATGAGGATACAGGCGAGTAGGCTCACTATCGCCACACGTCGTTGAAGCCGCGACGGAGGAGAGGCTGGACGTATTTGATCTTTAATGTCGGGCCCAACTTCGCTCAGTGAGGAAATCAACCCCGGAACGTTTGCCCGGTACGCGGTCCAAAGGATCACTGCGACCAGGATCAGGACCAGCCAGAAAAACCCAGCGATGCCAAAAGCGATCGCCGATCGATGTGCCCGGGGGATCAAACCGCCATAGTCTTCCACGAAAACAGCAGCGACCACAATGCTGGGAGATGTCAAGAGAGAGATCAGGGCACTGGCGCTCCGATACATCTTGACGAAGGCCTTGATTTTTTCTTCGTCGGATTTGGAATCAACGAAGTAACACTTTCCCTTGGGGCCAGACGGGGAAAAAACCAGCCGTCCGTTCGGATCTTTCCCGAACTGGCGTTCAACGTGGCCGTCAATCAGTCTGGAGAACAGAGAGATCATATTGCGCTCGAAAGCAGGACTTTTGGTCGCAGTCCTGCATCGTACGCAAACGTAAATCCCGCATCGTCCAGATGCAATGTTCCCTGAGTGCTGCGCCTTTCGGGCGGGTGGCGCAGAGTCTCGCTGCCTTTGCGAGACCCTTCGACTTCGCTCAGGTCAGGCTCTGGCGTTCCCGGCGTCCAACTGAGACTCTGGCCGGGTGGCCAAAGTGTCCCGCCATTGCGAAACCGGGTATTTAAACCATCTCTCAGGTCGCCAATAGCCTCAGGCCCGCTGTCCGTCCCTGACACGCTAACCATTAACACTGCGAGGTGTCTACGCTGTCATTAGCTGCGGAGAGCTCTTTTCACTCTTCGATGCCAGGAGAGACATGACAATTCAACGACTGAGATTTCGGATTTGCATTTGTCTTGTCTCTTTGTGGGCGCTTGGCGCGACGGCGCAGCAGGTCTTTGAAAGCCAGTTGATCCGGTTCCGGACCGAGGTAGTCACCACTGGTTTGAAGCAGCCGTCGGCGCTGATATTTTTGCCCGACGGTAGGGGCCTGCTGGTCGAGCGGCAGAAGGGTATCGACTTGCTGGATGTTAAGTCGGGCACGGTTACTCCGATCGAAGGCGGACCCGAAGCTCTGATCGGCGCCGACACCGGAGTTCACGACGCTAACCGTCCGGCCGCCTTGACCGGCGAGGATGCGGGATTTCACGATATCGCGCTCCATCCCGAGTACTCGAGGAATGGCTGGATCTATCTCAGCTACTCTGCCGGACCCCGCGAGCGCAGCACAACCGTGGTGGACCGCTTCCGCCTGCGCGACAACAAACTCGTCGACCGCGAGCGCATTTTCACTGCCGACGCATTCTCTGAAGATCGCTTCCACTACGGCGGACGGATGGTTTTCCTCGACGGTTATCTGTTCCTGACGGTTGGCGAGCGCCATCACCAGGACCGGGCGCAACAACTCGACAATGACGCCGGCAAGATTCTTCGCTTGCGCGATGATGGCAGCATTCCGCCGGACAATCCTTTCGTTGGCACCAAGGATGCGAAGCCGGAGATCTGGAGCTACGGACATCGCAATCCGCAGGGCCTGGTTGTGCATCCCCTAACTGGAGAGCTGTGGGAGCACGAGCATGGTCCGCTCGGCGGCGACGAACTCAACCTGATTCATCGCGGCGCAAATTACGGCTGGCCTGTGATCTCGTATGGCTGGCAGTATTCCGGCGGACCTATCGGCATGGGTATCACAGCACATGAAGGCATGGAGCAGCCGCTTTGGGTCTGGACTCCTGCTATTGCTCCCAGTGGCATGATCGTCTACACCGGGACGCAGTTTGCACCCTGGCAGGGTAGCTTTTTCATTGGCTCCATGCGCCAACACCATCTGAACCGGTTAGTTGTGAAAGATGGCCACGTCGTCGTTGAGGAGCGGCTGATGTACGGCCAGGTGGGACGCGTCCGTCTGGTGGCCCAAGGCAGCGACGGCCTCATCTACATCGGCAACGACGACGGACAACTCCTGCGCTTGCGGCCAGCAGACTAACAAGATTCCAGCGGGACGATCATCAGGATTTCCATATCCGAATTTGCACCGGACTGATGCAGCGCCCAAAGCGCTGCGCCACCCAGGTGACCGCGGCGGTTTCTCGAAGCTCCGCTCGGGTTAGGCCCTCGGGTCTTCCTGAGCGAAGTCGAGGAATCTTGCCTTTGCTCACTTGCCGAAGCAGTAGTCCTGTGATAAACATTCCCGACCTGCCCGAGCGGCTGCGAGCCCCCAATGCGCTTTGGCCGGGTCAACGCACGGAAAGGCCTAAACACCGAGCAGACGGAAGCAACTGCAATCGACGTCTGGACCACCTTGCTGGCGATGGGGGAAATACTATGTCTGAGAAGGCAATCGCAGTAGCGGACGGCAGCAGCGACCGGGGATACAGCATCTGGCGGGTGATCCTGGCTTCGGCCGTGGGCACAATGATCGAATGGTATGACTTTTACATCTTCGGCAGTCTGGCGTCGGTTCTGGCGCTGAAATTCTATCCTGTCGGGAACGATACCTTCGCGCTGATTGCCTACCTCGCCACGTTCGCCGTGGGATTTCTAGTCCGACCGTTTGGCGCGCTTTTCTTCGGCCGCATCGGCGACCTGGTCGGCCGCAAGTACGCCTTCCTGGTCACGCTTTCCATCATGGGCTTCTCCACCTTCGCCATCGGTCTCTTGCCTTCCTACGCTAGCGCCGGTTGGTTCTCACCCGTCATGCTCATCGCCATCCGTGTGCTGCAAGGGCTGGCCCTGGGCGGGGAATATGGCGGGGCAGCGGTCTATGTGGGCGAGCACGTCCCCGACAGCAAGCGCGGCTTTTATACCAGCTTCATTCAGATCACCGCGACCCTTGGCCTGTTCGTGTCTCTGATCGTGATTCTGATAACGCAGTCGTCTATGACCACGGCACAATTCCAGGCTTACGGCTGGAGGATTCCTTTTTTGATCTCGATCATTCTGGTGGGGATCTCGCTTTACATCCGCCTGAAGATGAAAGAGTCTCCCATCTTTGTCCAGCTCAAGAATTCCGGCCGCGCCTCGACCCAACCCCTGAAGGACGCCTTTACCAAATGGGGCAATCTCAAGCAGGTGCTGATTTCGCTCTTCGGAGCAACGGCCGGGCAGGGAGTGGTGTGGTACACGGGGCAGTTCTACGCGCTCTTCTATATGCAGACCATCCTGAAAATCAACCCCCGCACCGCCAACATCGTGGTGGCGCTCGCGCTCTTGTTGGGCATGCCATTCTTCACGGTCGTGGGCGCGCTTTCTGACCACATTGGCCGCAAGAAGCTGATGATGGCCGGTTGTCTGCTCGCCGTTCTTACTTACATTCCGATTTATCAAGCCATGGAGCGGGCGGCGGGCAACAACGTGGTGACCGTCAAATCGGCGCGCAACAAGGTGACTGGCGCCATCAGCCTTACGCCGTTAACTACCGACGCCTCGGGAACTCTCGTCCCGGCGAAAGAGGCCGCAAGTCCCAATCTCGTCTCGCTAGTCGCCCTCGTGTTCATCCAGGTGATTTACGTTTGCCTGGTCTACGGCCCGATCGCCGCATACCTCATCGAAGCCTTTCCGGCGAGAGTGCGTTACACTTCGCTGTCATTGCCTTACCACATCGGCAACGGCGTGTTCGGCGGACTGCTCCCGCTTATCGGTCTCTCGTCCTGTGCCGCCACCGGTAACATTCTAGCCGGCCTCTATTACCCGATGATCGTTGCCGGTGTGACATTCATAGTGGGAAGTTTCCTGCTGCGCGAAACCCACGGCCGTCGGATCTGGGACGAAGTCGCAGGGTAAGCCGTCGCGTCGTTTGACCTGTGGAGTCGTTGTGGTTGACGTGCCCCTTCGACAAGCTCAGGGCAGGCTCTGAGCGGAGTCGAAGGGTCTCGCCGCCTTTGCGAGACCTGGGAACAGGCGTCTGGCGACCGAGTTCCCCGGGCACAACCCATCCGGTAAAATCAAACCAGCATGAAAATCGGTGTTCTGGCGCTGCAGGGCGATTTCGATGCCCACCGCAAGCGGCTCGAAGAGCTGGGCGCTGAAGTTGTGCTCGTCAAAAAGCCCGAGCAACTGGACGAGATCGAAGGCCTGGTCATCCCCGGCGGTGAGTCTGGCACTTTCCTCAAGTTGCTAGGCGAAGCGGGATTCGAAAAACTCAAACAGTTCGTGGGCGTGAAGCCGACTTTCGGTACCTGCGCTGGCGCTATCCTACTAGCCAATGAAGTAGAGAATCCGAAACAAACGGGGCTGGGCGCACTCGACATCCGCATCCGCCGCAATGCCTACGGACGTCAGATTGACAGCTCCATCCGCCAGGGCAAGCTTATTGATGGAAAATCAGACGAGTCTCCCATTGAAATGGTCTTCATCCGTGCCCCCAGGATCGAGCGCGTCGGTCCTGACGTCGAAGTCATCGCCACCGAAGGCAGCGATCCAGTGGCGGTTCGGCAGGGAAGAGTGATGGCAGCGACGTTCCATCCCGAACTATCCGATGACACCCGCGTGCACCAGGCGTTTCTGAAGCTGATCGGAAACCCACGGCTCGTTGACGAGACGCTCGGGCTCTTTTCCGGAAAATCTTCTCTCTCCGCGGAACTGAAACGAGAAAGACGCCGGAAGGATAAATGGTGAGTGCGGGCGGAAGCTCCTGTCCGTATCTTTCACTCTTACACAATTTCAATCGTTCAAAATTTTCCCTTGACATCGCATTTATGTAACCCTATAGTTACGCATTATGCGTCACCGTTCGGTTACATATTCGGCGGAAGCGGCCTTTCACGCGCTCTCCGATCCTACCCGTCGCGCCGTCCTCGACCTGCTGCGCGGGGGAAGCCAGCCGGCGGGACAGATCGCTCAAGCCTTTCCGGTCTCGCGGCCAGCCATTTCCAAGCATCTCCGACTGTTGCGTCGGGCTCATCTGGTGCAAGAGCGCAGGGAAGGCCGTTTTCGCGTTTATCAGCTAAATCCAGAGCCACTAAAGGCAGTCGATAAGTGGCTGGAGCAGTACCGCGTCTTCTGGCAGGCGAATCTGGCCAGCTTGAAGACGTTCGTCGAGGCCGAGTACGCGAAAGAAAACGCCCAGCGGGCGAAACCTAAATAAACCTTTCAGGAGGATGGAAAATGAAATCGTTACGCTTAGCCATATTCACCTTTATGGTTCTCACAGCGGTCGCGGCCTTCGCCGCATCCGATTCACAAAAATCCTTTGACAGCTTGAAAGCTTTGGCCGGCTCGTGGACTGGCAAGGGCTCCGAAGGTCAGCCCATCGAGGTTTCGTATCGCGCCATGTCCGGCGGGTCCGCGCTGATGAGCGAGATCCACGGCCACGGGGAAGACATGATTACGATGTTCCACATGGACGGTACCCGTCTGCTCATGACTCATTACTGTGGAGCAGGGAACCAGCCCCGCATGACCGGAACTATGTCGCCAGACGGAAAGAGCGTCACGTTCGACTTCCTCGACGCGACCAATCTCTCACCCACGCAACCCGGCCACATGGAGCGTGTCGTCCTGACCATGATTGACGCCAACCATCACACCGAAGACTGGGAGTTCTCAGCCAAGGATGGGCAGAAGCACCACGAACTTTTTGACTTGCAGAGAAAGAACTGAGCAGCGGATCAGGAGATTTGCATGCCGAATCCAGCCGTAATTATCACGGAAGATGCGGTCATAAGTGAAATTGAGATCGCAGCCCCGCCCGAGCGTGTGTTCCAAGCCTTGATCGACCGCGAACAGGCGCTTCGGTGGGGCACGAACGACGCGTTCGAGATTAAATCGTGGGAGATGGATGCGCGGCCAGGAGGGAAGTGGCGTTTCGTATCGAAAGAACGCAGCGGCAAAGGCGAAATGGGAGGTGAGTTCGACCACCACGGAGAGATCTTGCAGATCGATCCTCCCCGGCTATTGGTTTATAGCTGGTTCGCCAACTGGCACGCGCAACCTTTGCACAAAACAGTTGTGCGGTGGGATTTGACGCCAACTCCTGCCGGCACCAAAGTCAAAGTAACGCATAGCGGTCTGGCCCAATTGCCGGATGCCCGCAAGGGTTACAGCGAAGGCTGGCCAGGGCTGTTGCAGGCACTCAAGACCTTCTTTGAAGAATAGCAAGGAGCAATTAAATGGCACAGGCTGTCATCACTCCGAATCAGGATGCAATCGTCACCGAAGTCGAAATCGCGGCGCCGCCTGAGCGCGTGTTTCAGGCGCTCACCCAGGCGGATCAATTGGTGCAGTGGTGGACCAGCGAGACCTGCCCGCGTGAGTTTTGGCAAATGGATGCGCGTCGCGGTGGCCGCTGGCATTTCAAGAACAAGCCCAGCGCCACCATGGCCATCAATGGAGTCAACGTATTCGAGGCCATTGGTGAGATTCTCGAATTCGATCCTCCGCGGTTGCTCGTGTATACCTGGGTCGCCAATTGGCACCGCGACAAGACGCGACGCACCATAGTCCGCTGGGAACTTACACCCAGCGGCAGCGGCACCAGAGTCAAAGTCACGCATAGCGGCCTGGCGGAGGAAGATGTGGCCCGCAAGGATTACAGCGGCGGGTGGGCCGGCGTGGTTGAGATGCTCAAAAAATTCGTCGAGAAATAAAAGGAGATCACATGGCTACCATTGAAGTTACTCCCGATCAGGACGTCATAACGGGTGAGATTTTCATTGCCGCTCCGCCGGAACGCGTGTTCCAGGCGATTACTGATCCCCACCAGATGCCACAATGGTGGGGTCAGTCAACCATGTATCGCGTTACTGAATGCAAAGCCGATCTTCGTCCCGGCGGCAAATGGTCGAGCGTCGGGGTCGGTGCCGACGGTACGTCTTTTGTGGTGGACGGAGAATACTTGGAAATCGATCCTCCTCGCCGGCTGGTCTGTACCTGGATCCCCAGCTTCGCGGGCCGGCTGAAGACGGTTTTGCGTTGGGAATTGGAGCCGCGCGAGGTTCATGGATTACAGCATCGTGGACCGCAGAAGGTCGGCACCGGCACGCTAGTGAAGATCCACCATTCCGGATTCGCCGGATACCCAGAGGCAGCTAAGGGCCACAGCCAGGGTTGGACGAGAGTTCTGGGCTGGCTGCAAGCCTTCGTGGAAAATGGTGAGACCATCGACACGCGCAAGCCGGAATCTGCGGCCTAAAGCGAACTGTCGTCACGTACAAGGAGTCGCTCGCTGGTGAGCGGCTCCCTGCAGCCCTTCCTCAATTGTCATTCCGATCGCTTCTAGCGGTGAGGAAATCTGGATTGCGTCGCGACGAAGAGATTAGGTGCGGGCATCCCTCGCCCGTGCAGCCGCTCCAATTCGGCTTTTGATATCCTATCCCGTTCGCGGCGGGTTGCGTATGGGATCAAGGCCCACGAAGGCAAAAACTGAGACTGCAGCCGAAATGGTCACGTACCGCGGTGCCACCTATCCCTGGCAGTGCGATCACATCGGGCACATGAACATCATGTGGTACGTCAGTAAGTTCGACGAGGCCAATTGGAATCTCTTTGCCCGGGTTGGTATCACGCCGTCGTATCTGCGAGAAGCGCGATATGGAATGGCAGGCGTGCAGCAGAACATCACCTACAAACGCGAGCTGTTGGCCGGTGATGTCATCGAGGTTCGTAGCCGCATTCTCGAGGTGCGCGAACGAGTGATTCGGTTCGTCCATGAAATGCGTAATGCCGAACGGAACGAAGTGGCCGCAATCTGCGAGACCACAGCAGTTCATCTGGATCGCAAGACGCGAAAGTCGTGCGCCTTTCCACCGGCTGTGCGGATGAACGCCGAGAAGCTCTCGGCGCAAGTGCTGCCGCAGGACTGAACCCTGCCTCGACATGTGGCCCCAACACTCCCGAAGAAGCGGTGTTCGCGGGCGGGGGCGCCCGTGCCTACATCCACATCCGAGCGCTCCCCGCGCTATACTGACTCTAGATATGCCGGCCGACCCTCCGAAGACGTTCTACCTCGAGACTTTCGGCTGCCAGATGAACGCCCATGACTCGGAGAAGGTCGTCGGCACGCTGGTCTCGCAGGGTTACCGCCAGGTTCAGACGGTGGAAGAAGCAGGGCTGATTCTCTATAACACTTGTTCCATCCGCGACAAAGCTGAGCAGAAAGTTTTCCATCGTCTCGCCGATTACAAAAAACTCCAGTCACAGGGCAAGCGTTTTGGCGTTCTCGGCTGCGTGGCGCAGCAAGAGGGTGAGAAGATTTTCGAGCGCGCGCCATTCGTTTCGCTGGTGTGCGGATCGGCGTCGTATCGGAACCTGCCACAAATGCTGGTGCAACTCGAGGCAGGGAAGCCGCGGGTCACCGGACTCGACGATCGGCAGACCGATGAATGCTTCGAGACCGAATTCACCGCTCGCACCAATCCGCACCGGGGGTACATCACGATCATCGAGGGCTGCGATAAGTTCTGCGCTTATTGCGTGGTGCCCTTCACCCGCGGCAAAGAGCGGAGCCGCACTTCGGAGTCGGTGCTGGCGGAAGCACACCAGATGGCGGATCTGGGTTACACCGAGATCCAGTTGCTGGGCCAGAACGTGAACTCCTACAAAGATCCGTCGGGGAAGAAAACTTTCGCTGAACTACTGGCGGCAGTCGGCGAAGTTCCCGGGATCAAGCGCGTCCGGTTTACTACCTCGCATCCCCGCGATTTCGGCCGGGACATCGTGGAAGCCATCGATTCGCATCCTACTTTGTGCGATCACGTCCATCTGCCGGTGCAGAGTGGCTCAACGCGCGTGCTCGACGCCATGCAGCGTTTGTACTCTCGCGACCAATACTTGGAGCGTATTGCCTGGATGAAGGAGGCCAATAGGGAGATCAGCATCACCAGTGACATCATCGTCGGATTCCCCGGCGAAACCGAGGCTGATTTCGAGCAAACCCTTTCGCTGCTCGACGAAGTGGAATACGACGGTATCTTCGGCTTTAAGTATTCGCCGCGTCCGAACACCCCCTCACTGAAGCTGGACGATGTTGTCCCGGATGAGGAAAAGGCGCGGCGTCTGACCGTCTTACAGGAGAAGCAGCGCGAAATTCAAAGGCACCGGTATCAACGCCATATAGGCCAGGTTATTGAAGTAATGGTTGAAGGGAAGAACGAAGTCCGACGACAGTGGATCGCTCGCACATCGCAGAATAAGGTGCTGAATTTCACAGTTCGGGAGGGCATGTCTCCCGAGTTGGGAAGCTATGTCTCAGTGGTTACCACCGCGAGTTTTCCCAACAGTCTTCTGGGCGAAATGGTGATATAAGGAGCAAAGAATTGATGATTTCAGACCCAGAGTCCTGAGCTGAAGTTTTCAATGTCGGGGGACACGATGGAAGTGGAAATGAAAATTCGCGGTCTCATGATGGACCCGGTCAGCAGCACGCCCATCGTGATCCTGAAGGACGCGGCCAGCGACACGGTGTTGCCGATCTGGGTTGGGGTTTATGAAGCCAATGCCATCGCTCTGGAGATTGAGAAAGTCACGACACCCCGTCCCATGACCCATGATCTGATCAAGAATCTGCTGGTGGGTTTGGACACGCAGGTGCACAAAGTCGTCGTGACGGAGTTGCGGGAAGACACATTTTATGCAGTGATCTGGATGGAGCGCGAAGGACGCATCATCAGCATCGATTCTCGACCATCGGATGCGTTGGCTCTAGCCCTCCGCGTGGATTGCCCGATTTTCGTTGAAGATGAAGTCTTGAAGAACACGAAACTGGCCGCCAACATGTCCGACCGCGTCTCGAGCGATGAACTGCGAAAGTGGCTGGAAGGGTTAAACGACGAGGATTTGGGCAGATACAAGATGTAAACGGATGGTTCTGCATCACAAGCTCCACGCGCAACATCGGAATGACAACCTGATGTCTGACTAGCTATATTGGTATCACTCCCCACTGGGTGTGACATCATTCCTAAAACATGCGGACTACTTTGAATCTAGACGAAGACGCTTTTCAGCTTGCGAAAGCCTATGCGCAAAGCCGATCGCTGGCGCTGGGGAAAGCGGTCTACTGAATTGGTGCGGCGGGATTGGCGGCCCCGATGAACACGCGGGTGGTCGTTGCCACCGAACTCGGCCCGTGGTGACCAGCGAGGATGTTAAGCGGATAGAGTCGGAGTTTGAGTGACGGTTTCACTGCTCGACGCAAACGTCCTGATAGCCTTGGCCTGGCCGACGCATATCGCCCACGGCAGCGTTAAGCTGCGTCAAAACGGCCCGGAACGAGCAAGCTTCGAGTTAATTCCTTAGAGCATCCCAACAGTGCCAACGAGATTTGCGATGACTTTACATAATACTTGTTATCGGACATTGCATATCGCGGCGCAGCCCTAACCACCCCCATCCACGTTCGCCACCTGCTTTGCCAGCCCTCCCGCCAGCACGATTTTGGGATGGAACAACGTCCCAGCGACCCGAGTCGCGATAGCGATCAGTTCCCTCTGACCGGCGAAGACTTTTACCTGGCGGGCGCGGGAAAGTTCTGGCAAGTTGACGGTCCGGCCGCTGCGGATTCGAGTGGCCATCTCTTCGGTGGCCGTCACGCAAGGAAATTGCGGCAGCAGTTGGCGCGGATGAATGAACATTTCCTCGGGTTCACCCGCCTTCGCAGCTTCTTCCAATTGTTCAAGCGTGTGCGCCTGAGACAGGTTGAATTCGCCGAGGGTCGTCCGGCGCAGGGATTCTAAATGTGCCCCACAGCCCATTTCCCGACCCATATCGTGCGCGACCGAGCGCATATAGGTCCCGGAGGCGACGCGGGCTTGGAAACCGGCTCGATCACCATCGACAGCCAGGATTTCAAGCTCCTTGATTTCAACTCGTACCGGCTTCAGAGGTACATTCTTATGTTTGCGGGCAAGTTTGTAGGCGGGGACGCCGTGGACCTTCTTGGCGGAAAACGGCGGTGGCATTTGTTCGATGACTCCCTTGAAGCGCGCCGCCAACTCGCGCAGTTGTTCAAGTGACACTTTAACGGTCTGCTCAGGACTTGCGGGCTCACCCTCCGCGTCATAAGTATCGGTGGCATAGCCGAAGCGGATCACCCCTTCGTAGATTTTTTCCGAGGCGGCATAAAACTGCGCCAGCCGAGTAAGGTTGCCGGTGACTAGCGGAAGAACTCCGGTCGCTAACGGATCGAGCGTACCGAGATGGCCGACCGATCGCTGCCCCAGGATCCGGCGCACGCGGTTCACGACGTCATGGGACGTCAGTCCCCGCGGTTTGTCAATGATGAGAACGCCGTCCATAGATGTTCTCTGCTATCGTGGACGTGGTTGGCCCTCAGGTCAACCCGCGCGGCGGGAATTTATTGGCGTCCAGCACCCGGTTCGTGCCATCCAATCCGCGCTAGAACTATGATTCCCATCCGCGACGACCAGCCCCGCTTCAGCACTCCGTACATGACCTATGGTCTGATAGGGTTGAACCTGCTTATCTATTTTTTCGAGTCGGCGCTCGATCCCGAAAGCTTCAAAACCTTCCTCTTCCAGTTCGGAATGATTCCTTCCCACGTCACCGCACTTTTGTCCGGATCCAGCCGGCTGAGCCCGGTTGCTGTTTTCCTTCCGGCTTTTACCTCCATGTTCCTGCACGGATCGTGGATGCACGTGATCGGCAACATGTGGTTCCTATGGATCTTCGGCGACAATATTGAAGATTATCTCGGCCACTTCAGTTATCTGGTGTTCTATATTTTGAGCGGAGTGGCGGCTGCTTTCGCCCAGGTTGTCCTGAATCCCGCTTCGCGCGTACCGACGGTGGGCGCGAGTGGCGCTATCGCGGGCGTTCTCGGCGCCTATTTCGTTCTTTATCCGCGAGCCCGGGTGTTGACTTGGTTTCTGTTCTTTTTCTTTTACGTCCCGGCGTGGGTCATGCTGGGCTACTGGTTTGTGGTGCAATTCCTAAGCGGTGCCGCCAGCGCGGTCACTTATGCCGGCGAAAACAGCGGCGGCGTCGCCTTCTGGGCGCATGTGGGAGGATTCATCGCCGGAATTGTGCTGATCAAATTGTTTCCGGAGCGGCCGCGCAGGTATCGGTACGGCACGTGGTAGGAGTCGCTTCTGACTTCTAGAATTACAGTCCGTTAGCGCGATTACGAATGAGGGACAGAAATTCCGTACGGGTTTCCTGCTCGTCGCGAAAGCAGCCTAGCATCGATGATGTCACCGCAGCCGAGTGCTGCTTCTCCACGCCTCGCATCATCATGCACAAGTGGCGTGCCTCGATGACCACTCCCACACCTTGGGGTTCGATTGCTTTCTGAATGGTTTCCGCGATCTGCGTGGTCAGACGCTCCTGAATCTGTAGACGTCGCGAAAAGATTTCGATCAGGCGGGGAAGTTTGCTGAGTCCGATCACCTTGCCATTCGGAATATAGGCAACGTGCACTTTTCCGAAGAAGGGCAGCATGTGATGCTCGCACAAGCTGAACATCTCGATGTCCTTGACAATGACCATCTCATCGTAGGTCACCGTGAACAGGGCATTCTTGAGCATGGCCTCCGGGTCTTCCTTGTAGCCTTTGGTGAGAAACTCGTAGGCACGATGCACGCGGTTGGGCGTTCTAACTAAACCCTCACGCTTAGGATCTTCGCCCAGCCTGACGAGTATCTCCTCAACCAGATCCTCAAAGCTGGCGCTTGTCGCGCTGTTTGTTTCGACGGATGACCTCATGATTCCCTGCTTCTTCCTCTTATAACGCCCTTTATCGGCGAATTTCAGAGCCGCCGGCGTATTCGAACGAATTCATCATCGTCTCTTCGATGCCTACCTTTTCCAGATGAGCATGGGTGAAGCCACGTTGCAAAATATCGTAGATCATCGAGGACAGGTTTTCCGTGGTCGGAACGACCTCGGTGAATTCAGGAAGCATGTTCAAATTCTGGCGGTCGAAGCGGTCCAGGATTGCGAGCTGCACGAAGCCATCGAGATCCGCCAGATTGCATACCATTCCTGTCTTTTCATCGACCGGCCCACTGACCGTGACTCCAAGCACGTAGTTGTGGCCGTGCCCATACGGGTTATTGCATTTGCCGTAGGTAGCCGCGTTCTCTTCGTCGGACATATCGTCGCTGTGCAAGCGATGTGAAGCCGAGAATAAATACCGCCGGGTCAAGTGGGCTTTCACGCTTCACCGTAGAAATCGACAAATAAATCGGGCGTTTCGTATACCCGCACCCGGTGCAATTGCGCCTTTTGGAGCTTGGACGCCAGGCGCTGCCAGATCGCGATGGCCAAATTCTCCGTAGTTGGAATGCGGGTAGAAAATTCGGGAACTTCTTTGTTCAGGAAGCGATGGTCCATCGCATCCAGCACTTCGCGGTTCAGGATTTCTTTCAGTTGCTTTAAATCAACTACAAAGCCAGACCGCGGATCGACTTCACCTTTCACTGTGACTTCCAGCGTGTAATTATGACCGTGACCATTGGGGTTATTGCATTTGCCGAAAATACGGCGATTCTCCTCCGCGGTGAAATCCGGATTGTGGTAATAGTGCGAAGCGGCAAACTCGGCTTTGCGGGTGAGATAAACCATTGGTGCCTCAGCGACCAAAACCCCAACTCTAATGGATGTTTCAACATCTACGGATGCTTCAACCTCGGCCCGAAAGCCGGCTCTTCCACGCCAATGCACAATCGGGTTTGCGACCCAGGACCCGGCGTCGGCGAAGCGTAGGTGCGTTCTTTCCAGATCACGATTCCCTTCTTATAAGACACTCTGGAGCGGATCAAAAGATACGAAAACAATGGGAGTCCGATCAAAGAGAAAATATTCGCGTCCCAGGAAAAGTGCGCCTTGCGAATTCGCTGAAGAAATAGAGAGAGCAAAGTAACGCCAAGAAGTCCCACCGCGGCAGCCACTCTAAGACGGCTGTCGATCGCTGCAATGATGGCGATTGCCGCGCTACCCACGATCAGCACAAACTCCGTGAACCGCATAACCGCTAGTCGTCCCGCCGACGGAAACAGCAATGCCAAGTTCTTGGTCCAGCCTTCGCGGAGTTGTGCAAAGTTCCTGTACATACGAGTGCGAACCGCGTCTCCGCCGTAGCGAAAGAAAATCCTTCGACCCAACGCTTTGACGGCCCGCGCCAGAGCGACGTCCTCCAGCAAGCTATTGGCAACGGCGGCGTGTCCCCCGACCGCGTCGTATGCTTCACGAGAAATCAGCAAATATTGACCGTTGGCCGCTGCCGCAGGAGAAGCAGGATTGCTCACCTGCGAAGGCTTATAGGTTGCCGCCAGCTCTGCAAATATCACTGGCATGACGGACTTCTCCCAAAGTCCGTGCACTTCCTGCTCCGGGGAATAGGAAAGCAAAGCCGCACTGTGTTTTCCGGCCTCAGCCACTGCACGAGCCAGCGATCCCGGACGATGCACCGTATCTGCATCCGTGAAGAGCAGCCATTCGCCCAGGGCTTCTCTAGTTCCAGCCGCCATGGCGTTGTTCTTGCCGGTCCAGCCCTGAGGCAAGGACGCAGCATCAATCAGCCGCACGCGAGGAAAAGATTGGGCAATTTCGCGAGTGCGATCGGTCGAGCCATCATCCACCACGATAATTTCGAAAGCCACGCCATCCTGTGCTACCAGCGATTCCAGACACGACCCCAGGCTGGCTTCTTCGTTGCGTGCGGGCACAATCACCGAGACGACAGGCGCGCTCGTTGCTGGCTCCGACGTGACCATAAGCCGAATTAGGTATTATAGCTTTGTGCGATGCGCCTCGGTGCTGTTTGCCCTCTTCCTTCTTCTCTTGCTCGGCTGCTACAGCAATTCTCGTCCTCCGCATATCGGCAATCCCGCTCCCGATTTCACGGTGAAGGACGCCGACCGCAAAGTCAGCCTCGCCGATCTGCGAGGCAAGGTCGTTGTGTTGAACTTCTGGGCCACCTGGTGTCCGCCCTGCGTGGACGAAATGCCTTCTCTGGTTCAGATGCAACGCAGGATGAAGGCCAAGGGCGTGGCGGTGCTGGCGGTCAGCGTCGACGCCGATGGCGACGCCTATCACAGATTCCTGAAGGACCACGCGGTCGACCTGCTTACCGTCCGCGATGCCGACCAGAAGAGCAACAATCTTTACGGGACATTCAAATTTCCCGAAACTTACATCGTGGATCGCAGCGGAGTTCTGCGCCGCAAGTTTATCGGTCCGGTGGACTGGAGCCAGCCCGAGATCGTAGATTTTCTGAGCAAACTGTGAAGATCAACTGGCTCGGACGCCTCCCCAACGAATATTTTCGTAAGGCCACTCCTGCAACACTCCAGCCCTTCTTTTCACCGGCATCCCTCAGATTGACAGGTTTCATTTCTGCGGAGTAGCGTTGCGTCTACCTTCGGCCGCTATTTCGTAAGGAGGCTTCGATGAGAAAACCCCACATCATTGCAGGCGTACTTCTTGGGGCGACCGCGCTGGCAGTTGGCCTATCGTCAGTTCTGGCCCAGGAGGCGTCATCAACTGGGCCCCCGGTCCATATGGTGGTGACTGTGGAACCTCGTCACGGCTCCAACGTTCCAGTCATTAACCGCGAGGATGTGATGGTATACCAAGGTCGCGATCGGGCTAAGGTTACGGACTGGCTCGCATTGCAAGGAGAGCACGCAGGACTTCAACTCTTCATCCTAATCGACGACTCTGCGAACACAAGCCTGGGTTCGCAATTGGAAGATATACGCCAATTCATCAATGCGCAGCCCGCAACCACGGCGATCGGCGTCGCATATATGCGAAACGGCATCGCAGACGTCCTGCAGAACCCGACCAACGACCATGCGCAGGCAGCCAAAGCGCTCCGCCTTCCGTTCGGAGACCCGGGCGCGTCTGCCAGCCCTTATTTCTCCGTGACCGACTTGATCAAGCGCTGGCCCGAAACTCCCGTTCGCCGCGAGATCCTGATGGTTTCGGACGGCATCGATCGTTATTGGGGCAGCGGACCTAGCGACCCCTATGTGGACTCCACCATCGAGGACGCCCAGCGCGCCGGAGTCATCATTTTCTCGATCTATATGCCCGGCGGGGGTCACTTTGGTCATAGTTTCTGGCGCATCAACTGGGGACAGAACTATCTTTCCCAGATTTCCGACGAGACCGGCGGAGAATCCTACTACCTAGGTTTCGGCGCTCCGGTCTCGTTTGCTCCGTACCTGGATGATCTAACCCACCGATTGACTCGCCAATACCTGCTGACGTTTATCGCCAAGCCAGAGAAAAAGGCTGGCTTCCAACAGGTCAAGCTTCGTACCGAAGTGCCAAATGCGGAGTTGGTCGCGGCCGACAGAGTCTACGTGCCAGTTGGACCATAGCTGCGAAGCCAAGCGATCTTGGGTGGCGGTTCCCGGAGGCGAAAGCGGCCCGAGCGTCGGCACGCGTGCTAGCGATTTTTCAGCGCAAGAGCTTCTGTAAGAGCAGACTCTGAATTGCGCTGGAGTTGTGTGGCTCGCCAGCCCAGCTTCTTTCCTATCTCCATCCGAACCAACGCGACTGATTGCTGGGCTGAAGCATCTTTGAGAGGCTTCATCAACGATTCGGACTTCAGTAGACAGGCATAAGCCAAGCGCGGCGGAAAACCAGAATCGCGCAAGAAGAGCGCATAACTGTACCAATCCGTGGCTTCAGTGCGGGCATCATTTACCGCGGCGTCCAATTCGAGCGCATTCTGGTACAGACGAAGCGCTTGCGGGATTTTGTTCTGCCCCGCTTCGAGCTCGGCCTCGGCCACGCTAGTAAAGCTCTTCAGCCTCTTCTCCCCCGTCTGTGATGCAATTTTCCGCGCCAACTCGTACGCCTCTTCCGCTTGCTCTGGATGTTTGGCCTGTGCCTGGCACTGTGCCAGCCGCAGCACGATCGAAATCACATCACTTGCGGGAGGACGATTCTCTGTCCCGGCATGGGCGATCTTGTCAAGAAACCGAATGTAATAAGGGATCGCGGACTCTGCCTTCCCTTCCCTATCCAACTCACCTGCCAGATAAAGAGTAGCGCGCAATTGCGAGGGATCGATCGAGATTGCCTTCCTCCAGTTCTGGACGGCCTCATCGGGGTGGCTGAGCTGCTGGGCGAGAATGCCGTAATTGACCAGCAAGTTTGCATCCTTAGGGGCGTAGCGCAGCGACTGGCGCGTTAGCGCGTAGGCATCGTCAAAGCGCTTCTGGCCGGTAAGGTATTTGAGCAATGCGTCGCGCGCTGCAGTATCGGCTGGATTGGCGCGGAGAGCCTGTTGCCACGCTGCGACCGCCTCATCAATTTTGCCGGCCTCCTGTTCCTTCCGACCAAGCCGCGTCTCTAGCGAACTATCAAACGAGTCGAGGTCCGCGGCTCGCTGCAGATCAGGCAAGCTTTCACTGTGCAGAGCCAGATAGTAACGAACCTGGTCGACGGTCCCCCAAGCCAGCAATATCAAAGCGGCGCTGACTCGCAACGCTCTTGCCCAGCGTGAGGTCCCCACCAACCACCGCATGTTGCTGGCGACACTACTCCGCGCCGCTGCCGTCGCGCTTGACAGGCGGTCTTGCGAATTCAGCAGCAACGCGGCGATGCGGCCATCCCGCAGCTTCCAGATCGCGCCATCAAGGATGAAGTGATGAATGTTGACCAGTGCTGTGAAGATTAGAAAGCTGGTGCTGAAGTCAGCATGAAACACGCGGCTGGCCAGCCATGGCCCGGGAACAAAGAGCGCAATACCTCCGACGATTAGCACTCCGAAATATGCCAGCGGACGCCAGCTCCCTGAGTTCTCCCCGGCAGCCTCGCGGCGAGCGTAGTAGCTGGTGATCCAAAGATACTGGGCCGAGTGCATCACGGCGAGGACGCCGGTGCTATACCGATTCTGCGGAACCTGCATCCGTTCTGCGACCGATAAAATCGTGGGCACCAAAAACCAGATGAATTGCGTGGAGAAAAGCGTGAGCGAAGGCAATAGCGGCTTCCAGCCCACTTGTCCCACTAGCCGCGACAACCCAAACGTGGAGACCGCCACGAATCCCACCCCTAACGGCAGCAAGACAATTGAACTCACCTTACCCGGAATTCCCAGCGAGATAAAGAGCGGATCGTTTGAAGGACCGGTGTGAAAGCTCAAGAACAAGATCACATAAGAAAGCAAGAACGCGGAGTACAAGGCGCGACGCTCGACGATGGAAACTTTCGCTCCAGCCCGCCGTACGAACATCATGAACAATCCGTAATTTTGTCCGCTGTAGTGCCAAGGGCTCCAGGTGAGATAAAGCGTAAAGATCCACGGAAGAGCCCGGAACCAGAAGTGCGACAAGACCAGAGTCAGAGCCACCAGCGCCGTGATGTGAACCGTAAAGATGCGGTATTTATGGAAGTCTTCCGCGGTATGGTAGGCGCGGTAAAGCGTCGCCATGTAGTGTGGATAGTTGAAGAATAGCGCCAGGCCATAGAACGCAATCGACCAGGCGAGAGTATTCGCAATTCCGGCAGAATACGCAAATAGCAACAAGGGCGCCGACCACGCGCCGCACCCCACGATGAGATCGAGTGCGGGATTGTAGATCCACAGTGATGGGCTAACAGCGAATTTGCTGTTTGTTTTGGGCATCTCGCGTGGGAAGGAGCCGTCGCTCTCAGTTCCACCTGCGCGGATTATAGGTGGCAAGCGAGGCAGCCGCCGTACCCAGAAGGGTTCGGCTGAAAGTAACTATCGTGTTTGAGTCACCTTTCGGTTCCTTAACGGTTGTGCTTCCCCCAGCGAACTGGAAGAGTAGCCTCGCATACGCCCCGGATGGAGAAACCCGCGCTCTTTTACAATGCCAAGGTGAAGAGTTGGGACGTCATCGTCATTGGCGGTGGCATCATCGGGCTGTCGCTTTCGATCGCGCTGCGCAAGCGTGGGGCAAAGGTCCTGGTGGTGGAGCGCGGCGAACCCGGACAGGAAGCTTCGCACGCCGCCGCCGGGATGCTGGTTGAGTGTGGCATTGAGACTCCAGCCGTATTGCAACCGCTGGCCACCGCCAGCGCGCGCATGTATCCCGAATTCGTGCATGAGTTGCAGGATGAGTCCGGCATCAACGTTGATCTACGCGACCAGGGCACAATTCTGTTTCCTGCCGAACATCTCCAAGCTAGTCCCGGCTTGGCTGATATCGCACCTCCTCCTCTGGACGCACTCGAACCTGCGTTAGCCGATCCAGGAATTCCAGGAGTCTTCTTGCAAGAGCGCAGCGTAGATCCTCGGGCCCTTGGAACCGCCGCCCTCCGCACCGCCAGGCATCGTGACGTCGACATCTCCTCCGGTACGGAAGTGAAGGATGTGCTTCTGTCGAGTGAACGAGTCAGCGGAGTGCGCACCGAGAAGACCAGCTACGCTGCTACAGCGGTTGTCAATTGCGCCGGGGCATGGGCTGGGCAGATTCCGCCACACCGGTTCCCTACTCGTCCGGTAAAGGGACAGATGCTGTCGCTGGTAGCCGCGCCCCGCAATGTGCTGCGTCATGTAATCCGTGCACCGGAAGTCTACCTGGTTCCCCGTAGCGATGGACGCATCGTGATTGGCTCCACGCTCGAAGAAGCGGGGTACGACAAGCGCACCGATGTGGACACCATCCAGCGCTTGCACCACGCGGCGATCCGCATGGTGCCGGCTTTAAGTGAAGCACGCATGTTGGAGGGGTGGGCCGGCCTGCGTCCTGGAACTCCCGATGCGTTGCCCATCCTTGGCGCCACGGCAATTCCCGGATACTTTGTAGCCACGGGGCACTTCCGTGATGGAATCCTGCTGGCTCCGATCACGGCACACCTGATGGCGCAAGTGATCACGGGCGTGAAACCCGAGTACGACATCTCAGCATTTTCACCCGCGCGATTCGCCAACTGAGGACCACGCGAGCAATCTCAAGCCTTTCGCCTCAGGTATACTTAATCGTTTTAGATGCACAACTAAATCGCCCTCGCGAGAAAGCGACAAAATTTATGGCCTCCCCTGCAGTGAGTTATGCCCGTGGCAACCAGCAGCGGTTCCTCAACGAGCTGAAAGATCTTCTCCGCATTCCTAGTGTCAGTACTCTGCAGGAACATAAGTCTGACGTGCAGAAAGCGGCCGAATTCGTGGCCAATGAGCTGCGCCGCATTGGTTTGGAGCACGTCGAGATCATTCCGACCAAGGGCCATCCGCTGATCTATGCCGACTGGCTGCATGCTGCCGGCAAACCGACGGTGCTTTGCTACGCGCATTACGACGTCCAGCCGCCCGACCCGCTCAATGAATGGATATCCCCTCCTTTTGAGCCTACCGAACGCAATAACAACCTTTATGCTCGGGGCGCGGTCGACGACAAGGGCCAGCTCTGGATGGAGATCAAGGCCATCGAGGCCTTGATGAAAGGCCATAACGGTGCGCTGCCGCTGAATGTGAAGTTCATCATTGAAGGCGAAGAAGAAGTCGGCGGCGAATCGATCGCGGAATATGTTCGCAAGGAAAAAGCCAAGCTGAAAGCGGATTTTGCGCTGGTTTGCGACACGGAACTCTTTGCGCCTGACCTTCCCACGCTGTGCGTTGGATTGCGCGGCCTGGTGTATACGGAGATTGAAGCGGTCGGCGCCAAGACCGATTTGCATTCCGGCATGTATGGGGGCGCAGCCCCGAATCCTTTTTTTGCTCTGATCGAGATCATCAGCAATCTCAAAGACGCGAAGGGACACATCCTGATCCCCGGCTTCTACAAGGGCGTGAAGGCGCCAAGCAAAGACGAACTGAAAGCGTGGAAGCGGCTGCCCTTCAACGAAGAGCACTATCGCAAGACGGAAGTCGGTTCGACGGTATTGACTGGCGAGCCCGGGTTTTCGGTTCTCTATCGCACCTGGGCGCGACCGACGTTGGAAGTCCACGGCATGCCCGGCGGATTCACCGCCCCAGGCGCAAAGACCGTGATTCCCGCGCGTGCCTCAGCCAAAGTTTCCATGCGCCTGGTGCCCAATCAGGACCCGGACGACGTGCTGAAGAAATACAGGAACTACGTAAAAAAAATCACGCCGAAAGGCATTCAGACCAGTATTAAAGTTTGGAGCAAAGGGCCGGCCTGCGTTGTTGGCACAGATAACAAATACGTCAAGGCGTCGACCGAGGCCATGCACGATGTGTTCAAGAAAGACACGGTGTTCATCCGCTCCGGCGGTTCCATTCCAATCGTGACCGATTTCCAGGACGTCCTGAAAATCCCCAGCGTGATGATGGGCTTTGGACTGCCGGATGACAACTTGCACGCTCCCAATGAGAAGTTCCACATCCCAAACTTCTATCGCGGGATCGAATCGATTTGCCTGTTTTTTGAGAAGTTGGGTGGGTAGCGGCTCACAGAATCGTGTGGGGACGGGCGCCCTCGCCCGTCCTGACGAGCAAAGCTCGGCGAAGGTCCTCTGACAGGGCGCTTAAGTCCGTGCGTACTTCACGTGATAAAATCGCCCCGTGAAATCAAAGCGCAAGTTCACTGTCGTCATTGAACGTGACGAGGAAGGCTACTACGTCGCCACGGTTCCCGGACTGCGCGGCTGCCACACTCAAGCAAAAAACCTGGACACGCTCATGAAGCGCGCACGCGAAGTGATCGAGCTGTGCTTAGAAAATGATGACAAGGAGATCGGTTCTCTCGAACTCGTAGGCATTCAGCAGATTTCCGTATGACGCGGCTTCCCCGGCTGAAGGGCAAGGAAGTCGTCCGAATCCTCGAAAGAATCGGCTTTCAACTAGTTCGAACCCGCGGCAGTCACGTTTTCCTCAGGCACGCGGACGGAAGGGTCACAACTGTACCGGTGCACTCCGGCGAGACAATTGGTCCCGGTCTTCTTCGGTCCATCCTTCGCGATGCCGAATTGTCTGTCGAGGACTTGTTGGAACATCTCTGAGTCGTTGCCTTCGGTCGCCTCTTGCGGTAGAGTTACCTTGCTCTCGCGGTTCTCCCTTCCTTCTTCTTCCCACGCTAGTTTTCCAAGCATTTGCTGCATTGTGTGTGCAAAATGAAGCGGTATCGCGAACGGGCATACAATATATGGTGTTTTCGTGCTTGACCCGGGCAGGATTTCGCCTTTACAGTAGCTCTAATTTGTGTCTGCTGTGTCCAGCCTGGGGATCATCTTTATGGCATCGAACCGTGGAGGAACCTGGTTGGTAAATGCGAACGAAACGCAAGATCCCCGTTCGACTCGCTGCGCTCGCTCAGGGCAGGCTCTCGACTTCGTATTCCAATTCGCCAGCGAACTGAAATGTTTCGCTCGGGATGACAACGTTAGCAATGTGACCCTAAGGAGTAGCCGTTGCTCAAACTGAAAAAACTGCACGTTCTCGGATTCAAGTCTTTCTGCGACCGCACCGAACTCAAATTTCAGGGCGACGGAATCGCCGCCATCATCGGGCCCAACGGTTGCGGAAAGTCGAATATTGCCGACGCTATTTCCTGGGTGCTGGGTGAGCAATCGGCCAAGACCTTACGCGGCTCTCGCATGGAGGACGTCATCTTTGCAGGCACTCGTGACCGCAAGCCGACTGGCATGGCGGAAGTGTCGCTCACGCTAATTGACCCCGAGGTTTATGGTGGTCCTGACGCCAACGAGCCCACAGAAATCGAGATTCAGGATGACATGCCCGAGGATGGCGGCGACTGGGACGAAGCCGAAGTCCGAAGTCGCGCCGCCGAAGAGACTGAGCGGCTCACCGAAGAGGCACAACCGGGAAGAGCAGAGGAAATTGAGATGCACAGGGCCGGCGGAAACGCCCTGTCCGAAGTCGATCCGGATGACGAGCCGATATTTGCTGTGTTCGTGAACCCGAATCCTCCGGTGAGGCTGGCTTCGCCTGCAATGAGCGCCAAGAATGGGCCGAACGTCGTTCTCAAGATTCGTCGGCGCAAATTCAATCAGCAGCAATTCCGGGCGGGAGAAATCGTGGTCACGCGGCGCTTGTTCCGTTCCGGGGACAGCGAATACTTACTTAACGGCAAAGTGTGCCGCCTGCGCGATATTCAGGAATTGTTTATGGGCACCGGCCTGGGCCCCGAGTCCTATGCTCTGATCGAGCAAGGACGAATTGGACAGATTCTCAGCAGCCGTCCCACCGATCGGCGGGCCATCATCGAAGAGGCGGCGGGCATCACCAAATTCAAAACCAAGAAACGGCTTGCCGAAGCTCGCCTGGAAGATGCCAAGCAGAACCTGGCGCGGGTGAACGACATTTTTGAAGAAGTCACGCGCCAGATGAATTCGCTGAAGCGGCAGGCGTCGAAGGCGGAGCGCTATGCCAGGCTGCGGGAAGAAATGCGAGCCAAGCTCCGTTTGGTCTTGGCCAGTAAGTTCGCTCAACTGGATCAGGAAGGCGCAGCGCTGGACGCGCAGATCATCGCTATTTCCGAGCAGATGAGGCAGCAAGCTGGCTGCATCCAGCAACTCGAGGCGGAGCATGGCGACCGCACCCAGCGGGGCTACTCGATTGAGACCGAGCTGCGGGAGAACCGTGAACGTCTGAGTCAGATCAAGCTGGAGTCAGACCGGGCCCACGCTCAGCGCCGACATAATGAAGAGCGCTGCGCGGAACTGATGGTACGTTCGGCCTCGTCCGAAGCCGAGCTACAACAGGCTAGAAATCGGCTTACCACGCTGGAGGCGGAGCGCGATTCCAATCGCCGAGTGCTGGATTCCGCCGCCGCCGATGTAGCCACTGCACAACAGGAGTTGGCGAGGTGCCAGCAGGAGGCGGTGGCCGCAGCCAATGCTCTGGTGGATCTGGAGCATCAGCAGGAGGAGTCGCGCCTGGCCATTATGGAAGTAGTGGCAGGCGGATCGAACTTGCGCAACCAGATCACTCAGTCGGAGGAACGCCTGGCAGCCGTCGAGCGCGAAGCCCAGCGTCTGCAAGTGGAGTTATCCAACGCGAACTCTCAAGTGGAAGCGTTCGGTGGCCAGCGCGGGCAGTACGCTTTGGAGTTTGAAACCATATCGCAGCGCGTTGCTGGTTTGAGTGAAGAGATTGTCCACGGCAGGCAAGCGTTGCAGGACAAGCGTCATGAGGAAGGCGAAGCTAAGAACCGCTTAGACGGTTTGCGCGCCGAGTACGCGACAGCGATCGGCAAGAGGAGCTCACTGGAAGCGGTAATCGCTGAGCATGGATATTCGACGGAATCGGTTCGCCGTCTGTTTCAATCGGGAGTGATGCAAGGCGGACTGGCTCCGGCTGGCGTTCTGGCCGATTTTCTGGAAGTCGAGCCGCGGTACGAGGGCGTGGTCGAAGATTTCCTGCGCGACGAACTGAACTATGTCGTGGTCAAGTCCTGGGATGCTGCCGACGAAGGCTTGCGCCTGCTCCGCACGGATGTGGACGGTCGCGCCACTTTTCTAGTCCATCCTGAGGATTCGCAAGCCAAGTTCTCGTTTGCGGTGGATGAGAACGCGCGTAACGCGTCCGCTGGGGAGTCCATCGTTCCGCTCAAGCATGCGATTCGAGTGCTGAATGGGTTTGGGAGGTCGCTGGAAGTTATTCTGCCTAAGCTGCGCGACGGTTACATCGTGCCTGATCCTGCGTCGGCGCGGGACCTCGCGCTGGAGAACCCTGACGCGTTCTTCCTTTCGCAATCTGGCGAGTGCTTTCACAACGTAACCGTGACGGGCGGTAAGCAGAGGGCCGAAGGCCCGCTCTCCATGAAGCGAGAGTTGCGCGATGTGATTCGCTTGCTGGTCGGACTGGAAGAAGCCCTGCGGCACGAAGAAATGCGAGTGCTGACTTTAGGACGCGAAATCAAGGACCTCAATTCCCTGCTCGACCGGCTCGAAGGGGAAAAGCGCGAGTCTGAAAAGCAGGCAATGACCTCAGGCCACTTATTACATCAAGTCGATTCTGAGATGACCCGCGTAAGCGAGCGCTTGAAAACGTGCGACCAAGAACTTCAGCGACTTTCCGCTGAACGTGCCGAGCAGCAAGGATTGATCGGAGAGCGCTACGCTGAAATGTCGGCACTCCAGGAAAAACAGCTCAAACTGGAACAGGCAGCAGCCGCGGCTCATCAACAGCTAGACAGTCTCCGGGAGCGACGTGACCAGGCTGCGCAGAATGCCAGCCAGCATCTGGCACGGGCAGCGACACTCGAAGAACGCCATCGAGCCGCGGTGGCCGTGCTGCAACGGATCGAAGCGCTGGTTGCCGAACTCAGTGAGCGAGCGGCTTCCCTCGGTATGCAGATTGAATCCTCGGTTGCAGAGAAGCTGCAGCGTGAGGCTGAGAACCAGCAGATTGCCGGCCTACTGGTCGATCTCGAAGCTGAACGCAATGCCAGCGAAGCCCGCGACGGCCTGCTGCAATTCGAATCGGAACAAGTACGCGCTCGCATAACAGAAATTGACGAAGCCCTGCGGCATGCGCGGCAGTTACTTGATCAAGCCCGCGACCGCCGCGCAGAACTCTCGGCGGCTGCGGCGAAGCTGCAATCCGACGCTCAATACATGGCTGAGACCTGCCTAAATGAGCTTGGGGTGCAGCGGCAGGAATTGCTGGCGGATAGCACCATCCCGATCGCCATCGGTGAACAGCTAATAGTTGAGGATAAGATCTACCACGAAATGCGGACCCGACTCGAGGCCATGGGCCCGGTCAACATGATGGCACTGGAGGAATACAAGGAAACCTCTGAGCGCCATGCTTTTCTCGATATCCAGAAGAAAGACCTGCTTGATTCCATTGAGAATACCCAGGCTACCATCAAGGAGATCGACACCTTCTCGCGCCAGAAGTTCGAGGAAGCATTCCACAAGATCAATGAGAATTTTCAGTCAACATTTCGCAAGCTTTTCGGCGGTGGCAGCGCTTTTATGCGCCTTACGGATGAGGATAACAGCGCCGAGAGCGGAATCGACGTGGTGGCTTCTCCTCCGGGCAAGAAACTACAAAACGTCTTGCTGCTTTCAGGAGGCGAAAAGGCCTTGACGGCTCTGGCCTTGCTGGTGGCCATTTTCCAATATCAGCCCAGCCCATTTTGCATCCTCGACGAGGTGGACGCCCCGCTCGACGAAGCTAACATTGGCCGCTTCACGGAATTGGTGAAAGAAATGAGCGTACAGACCCAATTCGTTCTCATCACCCACAGCAAAAAGACGATGAGCATCGCGCCGGTGCTTTACGGCGTCACCATGCAGGAGCCGGGCGTCTCGAAACTAGTGTCCGTACGTTTTGGGGCAACGGCTTAGGAATCCGCAGGACGCGTGCGCGACATGGCTCCCGGATTTCTTGCGCCCTTTGAACGGTCCTGTTGTCCTCAGTTTTTCCACAAACAGGGTACACGGAACTCCTTGCCAATCAAGCGATCCACTGACCTTTAGAACTGTCAATGTTTTTGCAAGTGATGGCAGCTCGGGCTCGCATCTCGTCCTGACTTAAACCGTTGACAAATATTTCTGAAAGGCTAGAATACGCGACGCTTTCCATCTGTAAAATTTCATGATGAACTCTGATCTCCTCGATTCTGTCCTCTTGCAAACCGACTTTCCGCAACTGGAACTTTACGCCAGCGGCAAAGTGCGTGATGTGTACCGCTTGGACAACGACCGGCTGCTATTCGTCGCCACCGATCGCATTTCCGCGTTCGACTACGTGCTGGCCACTGGCATCCCACTCAAGGGCAAGGTTTTGACCCAGATTTCTCTCTTCTGGTTCGACTTTCTGTGCGATGTGGTGCCCAATCATTTAATCACTGCCGACGTCGAGCGCTACCCAGCGTCTCTGCTCGAGCACGCCGATCTAGTGCGTGGCCGTTCGATGCTGGTAACCCGGGCCGATATGGTGCCGGTTGAGTGCGTGGTTCGAGGCTATATCTCAGGATCAGCATGGAAAGAATACAATGCGACTGGCGCCGTGTGCGGCATTCGGCTTCCGGCCGGACTGAAGGAATCAGACCGGCTGCCCGAGCCAATTTTCACTCCTGCCACCAAGGCAACTAGCGGACACGACGAGAACATTCAGTTTGCCGAAATGACACGGATCGTAGGCCCAGAGTTGAGCAATCAACTGCGCGATATCAGTTTGACGATATATACAAAAGCTGCCGAATACGCTCGGCAAAAAGGCATCATCATTGCCGACACGAAGTTTGAATTCGGGAGAACGGCGAAGGGCCTCACGTTGGCTGATGAGGTGCTAACTCCGGATTCTTCTCGCTTCTGGCCGGCAGACAAGTATCAATCGGGCCGAGCGCAGAGTTCATTCGACAAGCAATACGTTCGTGACTACCTGGAGGAAATTCGTTGGAATAAGCAGCCGCCGGCTCCGTCCCTCCCCGCGGAGGTGGCACGCCGGACCAGCGAAAAATATCTCGAGGCGTACCGTCAGCTCACGGGACGCGACTTGGATGTGTAACGGGGGCGTCCGCGGGAGAGAACCGTGAGCTTCGCGGACTGGATCATTCTCATTGTGGTCGCGGCTTCAGCTGCCGAGGCGACCAGATCAGGTTTTTTTCAGGAGGCTTTCCACTTGGCGGGCTTGGTGGTCGGGTATCTGCTGGCGGCTTGGAAGTACCACGTACTGGCGGAATCGCTTGCGAGCCATCTCAAGTCGTCGCGAGCAGCTGAGATTGTCGCGTTCCTGGCAATCTTCGTTGGTGTCCTGATCGTCGCAGGCTTAGCCGGACGGATTGCACGTTGGGCCATGAAAGAGTCCGGATTGAGCATTCTGGATCGCATCTTCGGGGCTGTGATTGGCATGTTGAAAGGCGGACTGGTGGTAGCTGTGGTGCTGATGAGTATGACGGCGTTCACGCCCACGTCAAAGTGGCTGGAGAACTCACAGTTGGCGCCGTATTTCTTGGTGCTGGGACGGGCCGCGATCTGGGTAGCACCCGCAGAATTGCGCACGCGCTTTTACCAGGGACTGGATTTGTTGCATCAGCAGCACGTACCCGGCCAGACGGGCACTGGAAGCAGCGCCCCGGGCAGGTAGAAACGCAGTCTGCGCGACTAACAACTTTTAAGCAGCTTTTCACGAGGAAAAAGAAAGAGAGACGCCGTGAGAGATCAGCTGGAAGCCCTTATTATGCAGATGTACAAAAGCAACATTCTGTATTCCGAGGCCGTGCGTGAATTCAAGAAGCGGTTCATCTTGACGGTGCTCCAGGAAAATAAGGGAAATCAGTGCCGCTCCGCTCGCCAACTTGGAATGCACCGCAATACGCTGAGCCGCACGATTTCAGAACTCAAGATAGATGTGCGGCAGCTCCGCGACGGAATCAAGCGTCCGCCACGCAGCGCCCGTCCGGCTGCCTATGAGAAAAAGGCAGCCCGCTAACCAGCGGAATTACAAGTTTGATCGCAAAAACCGAAGGCAGCCCCGAAGGACTGCCTTAATTACCTGACCCCCGCCGATCCTAGGTAGAGGGGCGTTTGCGCACCGGCGGTTTCTTCGGCGCGGGGGCTGACTTGGTCAGCAACGCTCCCTTCTCCATGGTCATGACAAATGGATTCGGGGTATAAGAAACTGGCGTCCCCTCAAAGTCCAACGTCGCGCCTTCTTTGGGCATAAGCTTGGCCGGAATCGTTCCCGTCATAGTCAGATTGATGTCGGCCCTTTTGGCATCAATGTCGTCCGAGCTCGCGGCGATATCTAGCTCTGTCGTGGAGACTTTCAGGACCGTTCCTTCCATCTGCAAGGGCTTGCCCTTGATGGCATTCCAAACCTTTTCCGCATCCTCCGGCTTGCCCTGGGAAAGCACTAGTTCCCACTCCGCAAAAGTCATCTTTTCAGGTGGCGTGTTTTTTACCAGATCCGCCGCTTGTTCAGCCGGGGTCGGAGGGACGTATTGTTTGATGGTGAACCCAGGCGGAGGCAGCGGCGTGGTTGCGGTCTGCGCCAGCAGTTCGTTCCAGCCCTCCTCCGAACCGTGGTATTTCACGTAGCGGCTGTGGCCAAATTTTTTGATCTGATCCTTGCCCGCCGGATCAGCGACTAGATTCGCGGCACGGGCGATGAAGAAGAGCCCATTCACATCATCGGGCGGAGTTGCGCTCAGGTAGGACAATGCAAGGGGATATACATTCTCCACGTTCTTCGGATCGGCTTCGACGGCCGGGCGCAGGTACTTTTGCGCTGACGCGTAGTCCTTCATCTGCAGAGCGGAAAAGCCGGCGACACTATTCAGCAGCGCACTGAACTGAGTTTTTTGCTTCTCGAAATCGGCATCCGACATGCCGTCCGGCTTGGACATCTTGGGAATCGCCTGCAATCCACGCTCTGCGTGCTGCTTGGCATCAGCCCATTTTTGAGCTGCGCGCTCGTTGTACGCCAACAAAACCAGGGCACGCGCATTATTCGGGTTGGCAGCCAGTAGGCGGTTGGCGGTGTCTATTACCTTCGCTTGGTTTCCGGCTTGCTGGTAAGCGCCCATCAACAATTCGAGCGCGTCTTCCTTCATTACGCTGTTAGGATATTGTGCCAAGAACGCTTCCAGGCCGCTGACCTTGGCGGCAGCATCTGTCTGCTGCGCCGCGCCCACGTACGCGTTGTACTCCGCCGGATCCTTGATCTCTTTCTTCTGCGGCTGCGGTTGTGACGTCGCAGGCGGTGCCTGCGTTGGTGCCCCTGTAGTTTGACCGGCTCCTATTGTCGAAAGCGCGAGCACAAACGCCACTAGGCTTTTCTTCATTCGAATGGCTCCTTGAAACTGTTGGGAAATCTGCGGCGTACATCGTAACCCGAGTGCTACCCCCGCCCGCTCACTCAGGTCTTCTCGGAAACGTGGGCTTCTTTGCTCCAACTGATAGGCCGGAAACAACTCCTCAGGACCTCTGGCCAACTTCAGCACGGCCCCGCCCCATTTCCGGTGAGCGGATTATAAGGATGTACTCCGCCTAAGGCAAGCTTGCTTTGCTGCACCACCTTTCCCACCTTGCTAAGATGCTAAGAATGGTGATTGTGTCATGCCGGAAAACAGCAAGAATTCCCTAGCAGGACAAGTCGCGATCGTTACTGGCGCCGGCCGCGGCATTGGCGCCGCCACAGCGCGCAAGTTGGCAGGGCTCGGAGCTACCACTGTACTCTGCGGACGCACACGCACTCCGTTGGAGTCCGTTGCGGCGCTGATCTCTCAGTCGGGAGGGCGGGCGGAGGTCGTCGAGTGCGACGTAACGGATCTGCGCTCGGTCGCAGCCGTCGCAAGCCAGGTGGACCAAAGCTTCGGCCGCGCCGACATTCTGGTCAACAACGCCGGCGTTGGCGGCTTCGCGGAGCCTTTGCACCAAGTGTCACCGGAGGCCTGGGAACAAATCCTGAACACGAATTTGCGGGGAGTTTACTACTGTATACGAAGCTTTGTTCCCCTGATGATTCGCGCACAAAGCGGCCACATCATCAACATTTCCTCCCTTGCCGGAAAGAATGCTTTGCCCAACGGAGCCGCCTATGCTGCGTCCAAATGGGGTCTGAATGGATTGAGCTATTCGGTGGCAGAAGAGCTACGACGCTACAACGTTCGTGTCTCGGTGGTTTGTCCGGGCTCGGTTCACACCGATCTCAGCCCGCATGAGGGCAAAGACCCGAAGAAGATGCTCCAGCCGTCTGATGTAGCGCACGTGGTAGCGATGCTGGTGACGCAGGCACCGCAGTCGTTTGCCAGCGAGGTGCTGCTGCGGCCGACGCTGAAGCCATAGCCTGTCTTACTTCTTGAATAGGTTCTCAAACGCTTGCCGCGCATCCCCCGACCGTACCGGAGCCGGAGAGGAGGTTTCCTTTTCCACCATGACTCGCATGGAATAGAAGCTGCATTCGTTGCGCTCGTCTTTTCGTGGGATCCGTTTGGGAATTGGCTGCGCACACTCGAATCGGCTGGAAGGATCGAAGTAAGTGCATTGCTTGCAGGAATGAAGTTCAAAGCCGCACTTGGGACACTGGCCGACAGGTTCAGCCAGCGATTGCAGGAGAGAACCACATTGGGAGCAGCGGGAAACCGTGCGCGTCCCCGGCATCTGGATCGGCCGTGGGCCGAATGTGTCTTTTTTTGCCGGCTTCTCGGTCGACGGTTTTTTCCTCGCTTCGTCACCACCATCCTGGTATCCGTGCTGGCGGTATTTGCGGTCGGACACAGCAGCCTCCGGCGGGCGCAGCCATTGTCTCGCTTGTACCCCGTATCTACAAGTACAGGGTCTCACTCGGTACAAATACCGGCCGCGCTGAATTGTATTTCACCATAGCGGGTGCTAACATCCGGTGGGTAGCGGCTAGTTAGGGAGGTTGAATTTATGGCAGACAGCGATGGCAACAGTTTCATCTGGTTTCTGGCGGGGCTCGGTGTCGGTGCTCTGGTAGGCGTTCTATACGCGCCGAATTCAGGCAGTGAAACTCGGGAAGTTTTGCGTTCCAAGGCCGACGAGGGCCGCGAGTTCATGCGCAATCGTGCCCGTCAGGCCCGCGAGCGCGCGGCGGATCTGGTAGATCGCGGCCGCGATGTGATGAACCAACAGAAGGACCAGTTCCGGGCGGCTTACGAAGCGGGCCGGCAGGCATATCGTGAGGAAGTCACCGCCAAGGATAGCGGCGCCGCTCAGAACTTGTAATACACGCAGTCTCCGCCGCACCGTAGCGCCAGGTCCGTGACGCGGAGTAACACATATGGACAATCAAACTCTCTTGAGCGCAACTTTTATCGCCATCACTGCCGCTGTGGTGATCCAGGCGGGAATCCTGGTGGCTCTGTACTTGGCCGTGCGAAAGAGCGCCGCACAGATGGAGGCGCTGGCTGCCGAAGTCAAAACCAAAGTACTTCCGACAGCTGAAACCGCTCACTCCATGCTCGTCCAACTACAGCCGAAGATTGAAACCATCATCGCTAACGTCTCCGAATCAACCGCCCAGGTTCGCGGCCAGATCGGCCGGCTCGATGCTACGGTCAATGATGTCCTCGATCGTACCCGGCTGCAGATAATCCGCGCGGACGAACTGGTCAGCCGCACCATGGATCGGGTAGAAGAGACAACCGAGATCGTTCACAAGACCGTGGTCTCTCCAGTTCGCAGACTCTCGGGCTTGATGCAGGGGTTAACCGTCGGACTGGACTTCCTGTTTGCGGGAAAACGTCGTCGTCGCGAAGGCGTGACCGTGCCCCAGGATGAGATGTTTATCTAGATTTAACCTGGTACTAAGAATCAGCGATTCTTACGCGATCCAACCGCCACCCACAACCACGTCGCCGTCGTAGAAGACCGCAGCCTGACCAGGCGTGATGGCGCGTTGCGCCTCATCAAAAGTCACTAGTACTTCGTCCTTCCGGGACTGTTCGATCCACGCCGCCGCCGGCTCGTGTCGATGCCGGATCTTTACCGTGACTCGCATCGGCTCAGGCAGGTCGGGAATTGCAATAAAGTTGATGCGATGTGCGCGCAGTGAACGCGAGTAGAGATCCGCTTGGTTACCCACTACCACCTGTCGAGTGTCTCCGTTGATCTGGATCACGTAAAGCGGCGCGCCCGTTGCCACACCCAAGCCCTTGCGCTGTCCGACGGTGAAGTTATGAATGCCACGGTGCTCGCCGACCACCTGTCCGTCGCTGGTGACCAGTTCTCCCGCTGTGTCGGGTAAAGCATCGCCCTGTTCAGCCAGGTAGGCATCTAGAAAACGTTTGTAATCGCCACCGGGCACAAAGCAGATTTCCTGAGAATCCGGCTTCTCTGCAAGAGCTAGCCCACAGTGCTTGGCTAGTTCGCGCACCTCCGGCTTCAGCATTTCGCCGAGTGGAAAGAGAGTTCGGCTGAGCTGCTCTTGAGTCAGGCCAAACAGGAAGTAAGTCTGGTCCTTTGAGCGATCGACGGGGCGCTTCAACAGCCAACGGAGAGCGGCCTCATCAAACTCCACCCGCGCATAGTGCCCAGTAGCCAGGGCGTCCGCGCCAATCTGTTGGGCGACAACCAGCAACTGATCAAACTTCAAGTGATTGTTGCACAAACTGCAAGGGATCGGGGTTCGCCCCGACAGATAGTCCTCGACAAAAGGACGAATCACATCGCGCTCGAAACGCTCCTCGTGGTTTACCACGTAATAGGGGATACCAATCGTCTCGGCGACGCGACGGGCGTCGTAAACGTCGTCCAGCGAGCAACAACGTCCCTGCACTGCCTCAGGCATGCCCTCGCGGTCCGCCAAACGCCGCTGATTCCAGAGTTGCATGGTCAAGCCCACAACTCGGTGTCCCCGTGCGCGCAGCATGGCCGCAACGGTGGAGGAATCAACTCCCCCCGACATAGCAACGGCGATGGTCTTGGAGTCGGACATTTAATTTAGGGCTCAGTACTTAGCATCCGGTTAGTCCTGGGCATTTGTTGAGACGGAATCAGCACGAGTTGTTCCGTGCATTCCGCAGGAAACTGTTAATCGACAAACGCGAAGTGCTAATTGCGAGCTGCCGCTTTATTGTAAACCGGGGATAACTCCCGCAAGCGGGCTACGGTTGCTGGAACCAGTCTGAGAGCGAATTCGACTTCCTCCGCCGTGTTCTGCTTTCCCAGGCTGAAGCGGAGGCTGGCTCGAGCCCGTTCCGGTGGCAATCCCATCGCCGTCAACACGTGCGAAGGCTCAATTGCGCCAGAAGAACACGCCGCTCCGGTCGAGACCGCCAGCCCCTTAAGATCGAGCGCGATCACCAGCGCTTCGCCATCAATGTAATCAAAATAGATATTTGAGGTATTGGGGACGCGCCGCACTCCCTCGCCATTCACCGCTGAGGCTTCCACTTCACCGAGAATCGCCTGCTCCAAGCGATCGCGTAGGGCGGACATTTCCGCCGGATCACACTGTTGGAGACCCTTCCGGGCGATCTCTGCCGCTCTGCCCAGGGCAACAATGCCGGGAACATTTTCCGTTCCCGCCCGTCGCGAGCGCTCATGACTTCCGCCGTAGAGCATCGGCCGCAGGTTTGTCCCCTTGCGCACGTAGAGCGCTCCCACCCCTTGCGGCGCATGCATCTTGTGGCCAGAAATCGAAAGCAGATCGCAAGCGATGCGGCTTACATCGATTTTGACCTTGCCGGCAGCCTGAACCGCATCGGTATGAAAGTGCACGTCGGCTTCGGCGGCGATCCTGCCAAATTCCTCAATCGGCTGTAGCACGCCGGTCTCGTTGTTCGCCATCATGATGGTGATCAGGCTTGTATTCGGACGCAACGCCCGGCGCACATCATCTGGATCGATCAACCCGCGCCCATCAACTGGAACGCGGGTGACTTCGCATCCCAGGATTTCCAAGTGCTTGCAGGCGTTCAGGACGGCATGATGCTCGACGGTTGAAGTGATGACATGGTCCCCATCCTGAACGACTCCGAAGATGGCCAGGTTATCCCCTTCTGTGCCGCCGCTAGTAAAGACGATTTCCGAAGGGCGGCATCCGAGCAGGCTGGCCACCAATTCGCGCGCCCGCTCGACCGCGGCCCGCGTTTCCTGCCCGTGATGGTGGATGGAAGACGCGTTGCCAAAGTGCTCCCCGAAGTATGGCCGCATAGCTTCAAAGACCTCAGGAAGCACGGGCGTACTAGCGTTATTGTCGAGATATACGCGGGGCATTGGGCCTCAAGGTTATTTTACGCTTTCGGGAAATGGCTCGCCCAAAGGCGGATCGCCGGCCAGGCGGATATGCCTCAAAAGCCTTGCTGGACAAGGTGTCTGGCAGGCCGTTTAGTGCCGGGGAAGCCAAAACTGGCGCTTTTCAGGTGAAAATCATTTCTTCTTTGGCTAACCCATATAGGCTAACCGTCGCATTTACAAGCTGTTGGCATTGGCGACGGAATTGCAATCAGAAGGCTGGTAACTAAATTCTGTAAGGGGCCCCGAGCACATGCGTCTCTCTCGTCTTTTCACCGTACTTCTGGTTTTCCTGGCAAGTCTGCTGTTAAGCAGCGCGGCACTGGCCGATTCCGTCAATTTGGCACTGATCGGGCCGGGTGGCAACAATGGCGGCGGAGTCTATACATACCCCTACAACTTCTCGATCAACGGCGGCCCATCGACCCCCCTCATATGCGATACCTTCGACAATGAGATCATCTCTGGCGAATCTTGGACCGCGAATGTTAACGGCCTGCTTAGCGGCAACGGACTGTTCGGGAATGATCCGCTCGCGTACAAAGCCGCGGGACTGATTTTCGAGGGCATCCTGGCGCATACGGTAAATCCAACCGTTGGCAACTGGGCGATCTGGGGATTGTTCTCTTCTAACGCTGCGACCAACCCTTATTTCTTCGGCAGCGGGGCAGCCCTTCTTGACGCTCAGTACTTGCTCACCGCTGTTTTTACGTCCAACAGCGCCGTCGATGGACTCGTGCTTTATACGCCAGTCAGCGGTACCCAGAGCTGGGGCGGAACACCCCAGGAATTCATTGGGCTCGTACCAGCACCAGAGCCCGGCGAACTCAGTTTGATCTTTACCACCCTGCTTTTCGGTCTGGCGGGAATTATCTGCGGCAAGAAGCTAGGACTTAAGCCCGTGGTTCCTCTTAAAGGGTAGAAGTTGATCGCCCGCCGTGCCTCCTAGCGCTGTTCCATCGGAACATAGCGCTCGGGGTACGGCGGCCCGATGTAGTCCGCGCGCGGTCGGATCAGCCGGTTGTCATCCAGTTGCTCGATGACGTGCGCCGTCCAGCCACTCACTCGCGATATTGCAAACACTGGGGTGAACAAATCCACGTCGATACCCATCGTGTGATAAGTCGAAGCTGAGTAGAAGTCGACGTTGGCGTTCAGATTCTTGTCTGCCTTCACAAACTGTTCGATCCGCGCCGACATGTCGTACCACTTGTCCTGACCACTGGAGTGCCCCAAGTCTCGCGACATCTTGCGCAAATGGGTAGCGCGCGGATCTTCCGTGTGATAGACGCGGTGACCGAAGCCGGGAATTTTCTTCTTCTGTGCCAGCATCCCCTTCACATATTCCACGGGATCGGCGCTAGCTTTGTCGATGGCTTGGAGAATTTGAAATACGGCCTCATTGGCGCCACCATGCAATGGCCCTTTGAGAGCGCCGATGGCGGAGGTGATCGCGGAATGCATATCGGAAAGTGTTGCTGCTGTAACCCGAGCAGCGAACGTGGAAGCGTTGAGTTCGTGGTCGGCGTGAAGGATCAACGCAATATCGAGGGCGCGCTCCGCCGTGACCGAAGGAGGCGTCCCATTCAACTGCAGAAGAAAATTAGCTGCGTGGGAAAGCGACCGATCCGGCTCAACAACTTTTTTCCCCTTTCGGATGCGATCGTAAGCCGCAACAATCATGGGGATCTGCGACGTGAGGCGGACCGATTTGCGGATGTTCGCGTCGTGGTCATTGCTCTTCTCATCGGGATCGTAGAAAGACAGCGCCGACACCGCGGTGCGCAGCACGTCCATGGGCTGAATGCCCTTCGGCGCAGTATGCAAGAGACTTACGACCGCCGGATCCAACTTACGCTCTGCTGCCATTCGCTCGCGCAGCTGTTTAAGCTCTTCCCGTGTCGGCAGCTTGCCGAACCAAAGCAGGTAGCAGGTCTCCTCGAAGGTGGAATTGTCGGCCAGTTCGTGAATATCAATGCCACGGTATGCCAGAACGCCTTGGTCCCCGTCGATGTAGCAGATGCTGGAAGTGGTGGCAACCACTCCTTCCAAGCCTTTCGGGGTGTTCATGGTGGTCAGGCTAGACATGGGTACCTCGAGCTCCTAAATAATTGATGGTTGTGAAGGCACGGAGGGAACCAGGAACGCATGCCTGCGCAACTAACTTTTATACGCCAAACCGGGTTAACTTTCCAACCGCCTCAAACAATTGGTGGGGGGCGGTTTTGAAAGGTAAAACAGCCCACTCCGACCAGTCGCAATTATCGCCGTTTATCCGGCGTCTGGTGTGGACGAAGGTACATATCTGTCACGAAACCATTCCTGTCCGGAATCAATCCCGGGTTACAATCCAAGCGTGCGTTGGGTGAGTTCCGTTTTGGCGTTGTTCGCCTTGACCGTGGTTGGCTTCTGCGCTGACCAGCCAAAGGGCCTGCCGCTGCTGCCCTGCCCCGCAGGCTCTCCAGGGACCCCCGCTTGTACTCCTTCCAAGAGAGAACTGAATGACGCCAAGTCTGCCTTTGCCAAGGGAATGAAGTTACAGCGCGAAAAGCGTACAGATGAGGCTTTGGACCAATTCGAGGACGCCGCTCGGCTCGCTCCACAAGACGTGGTCTATCTGACGGCGCGAGAAATGACTCGCCAGCAAATAGTGTTCGACCATTTGCAGCGTGGAAACGCGGCATTGCTGAAAGGCCAGCAAGTGGAAGCCCTGGCCGAATTCCGCAACGCCTTGCACCTGGATCCGCAGAACGAGTTCGCACAGCAACGCTTGCGCGACGCGCTCAGCGAGTGGGCACCCAAGGCCTCGGACACTCCCCGAGTCTTGGCCGAGGCAGGCGAAATCCGAGTCAGCCCGAATCCGGTCCGCGCCGATTTTCACTACCGTGGCGACAGCCGTGGACTGCTGACGCAGGTGGCAGCCGCGTTCGGAGTGGCGGTAGTCCTTGACGATTCCGTGGCGTCCCGAACAATACGCTTCGACGTCGGCGATGTAGACTTTTACAGCGCCATGCGCGCCGCTTGTGAGGTGACGCACACATTTTGGACGTCCATGGCGGAGAAGCAAGTCCTTGTGGCTTCCGAGTCCGCCGAGAATCACCGTCAATTCGACCGCATGGCGATGCGCACTTTTCATGTGCCCGGCGCGAGTACACCGCAGGAATTGAACGACATCGTCAACCTACTGCGTACGGTGTTCGAAATCCGGTTCATTACCCCGCAACCAGCTCGTCAATCCATAGCCGTACGCGCGCCTGAGCGTACCTTAGACGCCGCCTCGCAGTTTATGGAGGCGCTGGGAGCCTCGCGTCCCCAAGTAATGCTCGATGTCCACGTTTACGAGATCAGTCATACCCTGACCCGCAATATGGGGTTGCAGATTCCTACTCAATTCAAGCTATTCAATATCCCCGCTGCGGCTCTGGGAGCGCTGGGCGGACAGAATATTCAACAACTGATCAACCAGCTCATCTCTAGCGGCGGCATCAATCAGGCCAATTCCCAGTCTCTCTCGGCTCTGCTGGCACAGTTGCAGGGCCAGCAGAATTCGATCTTCAGCCAACCCCTGGCCACCTTTGGTGGCGGCTTGACTTTCATGGGATTAAGCTTGGGGACTCTAGGGGCACAATTGTCCTTGAACGAGAGCACCGCCAAGACCCTGCAACACGCCACGCTGCGAGCGGCGCAGGGTAACGATGCCACCCTCCACATTGGCGCGCGCTATCCTATTTTGAACGCTAGCTTCGCGCCCATCTTCAATACCGCGGCTATTTCGCAGGTGATCCAGAACAACAGCTTCCAGGCTCCTGTGCCGTCGTTTAACTACGAGGACATCGGACTGAGCATCAAGGCGAAACCCGTGGTGACCGGTGACTCCGACGTGAGTATGCAATTGGAAATCCAGTTTCGCGCGCTGGGCGCCCAGTCGTTCAATGGCATCCCGATCATCTCCAACCGCGAATACAAGGGCAACATTACGTTAAAGGATGAAGAACCGGCAGTGGTAGCCGGCACGCTATCACGCTCGGAGCAACTCAGCATGAGCGGAATCCCAGGCTTGGGCTATGTTCCTGGACTGAATCACGTTATGACCAGTAACACCAAGCAAGTGGACGACGATGAATTGCTGATCGTGATCACACCCCACATAACCAGCCAGCCTACAGGTCAGACTACGGAAGTCTGGCTGGCCAAGTAGCCAGAGCTACTTCCCTTCCTTGGCGGCGAAGTCCACCAGATTCTTCAAAACATCGTATGGAATGCTAGTGACGTTTGCCACTTTCCGTCCATTGATGAACAACGTAGGTGTGCTGTTTACTTCTACCGAAGTCCCTAGAGCCACAGAGCGCTGGATCCGGCCAACAGTCTCCGGCTTTGCCGCGCACGCGGCGACGTCCGCGCCCTTCACTCCGACCGCGTCGGCGATGGCCGTCAGCTTCTCATCCGCATTGGCCGCGGTAATCTCTTTCTGAGCGTCGAACGTGGCCGTCTCGAACTTCCAAAAGGCCTCATTGGAACTGCGCGCGACGCAATCGGCGTAGTAAGCGGCCTTAGCGGCCCAGTCATGGACCGGGAGCGGAAAACCCTGAAAGACCAGGCGAGCGTTCTTTTCTTCCGATATCAGCTTGTCAATAGTGGGCTGCCCCTGTTTGCAGAACGGACACTGCAAATCACTGAACTCCACCAACAGTACTGGCGCGTCCGCCGGGCCCAAACTGGGTCCGGTCACGCCTTTTTTCAGATCTTCATTCGTAGCCACGAAAGGATGGGTGCCGAAAGGGATGATGTCTCCAATTACCGCGTGTTTTCCATCCGCGGTGACGTAAAGCTTATTGGTCTGCTTCCCTTGCGGGCTGGTGATTGCCACCAGCACCTCGGCCAGTCCCTCTGCGGAAGCCGGTTTGATGTCAACCACACTCCAGGTCACCGAGGAATCGTAACCGAACATCTGCTGCATAAAGGCATTGACGGTCTCTTCCGAAGGAAGCTTCGCGCTGGCGGTCTTAGCTGCTGGCGGTGGCGCAGACTTCTGTTGTGCGGAAGCGATGCAAGGGAGCAGAAGAATGGCAAGCAAACCTATCCGAAAACGATGCATGAGTTCCTTTCTTGTAACGCATGAGTCTACACGTCTAGCTTCGCGGCAATGGGGAAACGGCGTCCGTAGCCGAAAGCCTTTGCGGAAATCTTGATTCCAGGAGCAGCTTGCTGGCGCTTGTACTCAGCGGAGTTCACCATATGAATTACCCGCCGCACCACCACGATGTCAAACCCTCGATCGGCGGCAATCTGCTCGGCGGTGCGCGATTCTTCTACGTAATCTTCCAGGATTGCGTCCAGAACCTCGTAGGGGGGGAGAACGTCACTGTCTTTCTGGTCGGGGCGCAGCTCGGCAGAGGGCGGCTTTTCCAAGCTGGCTTGCGGGATTGCAGCTCGCCTCGAATTGACATAGTGGCTGAGACGGTAGACCAGAGTTTTGGGCACGTCGGAGATCACCGCTAAACCTCCCACCATGTCGCCGTATAGCGTGCAGTAACCCACTCCCAATTCGCTCTTATTTCCGGTACTCAGCACGATTGCGCCAAATTTATTGGAGAGCGCCATCAGCAGCGTACCGCGGGTGCGGGACTGAATATTTTCCTCAGTGACGTCCTCCTGACGGCCAGCGAAGACTTTCTCCAGGGTCTTGCGGTAGCTCTCGAAAATTTCAGCGATGCCTAGCACTTCGAAACGAATTCCCAGATTCCGGGCAAGGGCTTGTGCATCGTTAATCGATCCCGGCGACGAATACGGACCGGGCATCCCCACGCCGATCACATTTTCAGACCCGACCGCGTCAACCGCAATCGTGGCTGTCAGGGCGGAGTCGATGCCTCCACTCAAACCTACGATCACTTGTTTAAAGCCGCACTTGCGGACGTAATCCCGTGTTCCCAAGACCAGTGCCGCGTAGGCGCTGGCTTCTTCGCTTGCGATCTGCTCGTGGACTTCTCCTGTGAGTTGATTGGAGTCAAAATAAATCAGGTCCTCTTCGAAGGACTTGCCCTGCGCGATCACCTTCCCTTTGGGATCTAGAACCAGGCTGGACCCGTCAAACACTAAACTGTCATTGCCCCCGACCTGATTGACCATAACCACGGGGACGTCGTAATTGCGGGCGATCGTGGCCAGCATTTCAAGGCGAAGCTCACGCTTTCCCAGCCAGAATGGCGACGCCGAAATGTTCAGCATGAAATTGCCGCCGGCCTGAATCAGCGCTTCGACGGGGTCGAAGGTGTAAAGTCGTCTGTTCCAGAAGTGTTTGTCGTTCCAGGCGTCCTCGCAGATGGTGAGCGCCATCTGCTTGCCGCAGAAGGGGAACAGTTTCTGGCTTTTTGCCGGCGCGAAATTGCGCATTTCGTCGAAGACGTCGTAGGTAGGCAACAGCATCTTGGACTGCAGAAACGCCACCTTGCCGTCCCGAAGCAGAGCAGCGGAGTTCATCACCGACTTGCCGGTCTCGGCCTCGGCCGGAGTCACGAGCCCGCAGATGACGGCGATGCCACGGGTTTCTACGGCGATTTTCTCGACTGTCTCCCGATTGTGAGCGACAAAGGATGCGCGTTCCACCAGATCACGGGGCGGGTAACCGCAGACGGAGAGTTCAGGGAATAGCACGAGACCGGCACCCCCACTCTGCGCCCGGTGAGCGAAATCAACGATCTTAGCGGCGTTACCGCTGAAATCCCCCACCGTGGGATTGATCTGACCCAGTGCGATCTTCACCTCTTCAGTGTAAAGCGGCGGTGCGTGGGAGCCAAGTCGAGCGCGGAGTACATATCAGAACAGTTTGCAGAACAAGCTAGTTCGGTGGTCCACCTGGGTCGAGCGGAGGCGGAGGAGGCGCGGGTGTCGGCCTCTTGCTGACAGTGGTCGTAGACGAGGTGTCCGTCGGTACCTCACCGGGACGGCGCAAAGTCGGGGCGCCCGCTGGGTGGGCTTCGGGCTGATCAGGTCCTTTAGCAACCGTGGGCTGCGGCGCCAGAATTACTTCTTTATCGGTGCGGACAAGCTTTTCGCCATTTACTTTTATGGTCTCAACCCGAATCACCTCGTCACCCACTAGGCGCACGAAGTGTACGTCTTGCGGCGGCTCGCCATAAATCCAATCTTCGTACTCAGTTTCGCCATCTTTCTCGCGAATCTTTTTCGCCGGCCGACCCTTGGCGTAAATCACCATCTCCCGATTCATGCCTACCAGGACGTTATGGTTCTTGATCGCTTCCTTCACATTCGGCGGGACGGTCTCTAGATAAGCCTCCGCCGCAGATTTAGCATTGAAGTCGAACACAGGTCGCAGCAGGTCCTTGAGCTGCTGTGGGTTTAAATCTGGAACATAGCGGTCGAACACCAGGTCCACGAAAGACCCGCGCGGATTGGCGTTGGGGTCGCTGGGCGCGATCGGTCTCGTACCCCCCATCCCTCCCACTTCAATGTGCTGATACCACTTCTGTTTCTTGATGGGGCCGCCATTGATCTCAAAGTGGATCCGATCATCTTTGATCAGAATCGAGGTGATACGCGCCTGGTCTCCTGGCTTAGCGGAGGGTCCCCACATGGCCATTAATCGCTCGAGTTCGGGTCCATCGGGCAAAATCTTCCCATTCTTCAAGGTGAGACCGGTTTTGCCCATGGGGAACGGTGAGCGCACGTACACTAACTCGGCATTAAAGGTGCGAATCAGATCCATCCGGGTTTGCTTGGAGAGGCGCGGCGCCGCGGAAGATTTTGGGTCGTCGGCAGTTAAAGCGGCCAGGGACACTAGAAGAAAAGAGACGAGAAGCGGAAGGCAACGTGACTTCATCGGACACCCCGGGCCGATAACGCTTTCATTATAGCGCCGTCTGAGTGGTAGAGAGTGCGAATATGGCATCGACCACTGGTCCCTCGCATCCACTTCCTGCCCATCGAGCTAAGGGGAATAGCTCGGCCAAAAGTCTCCGGTTAATTGTTCTCGTCTTAGCCGCTATAGCGTTTGGCCCGAATCTTCGCGCTCAAAACCGTCTGGCCCAGAATACGAAGGATGAGGGCAACTCAGAAACCAAGCCGGATGACTGGCCCACGGTTAGCGCCAACTCCGCCGGAATTTCCGGCGACCGTCTGCAGGCAATGGAAGGCTTGGCCCGTTCCGGAGAACTCAAGAAAATCGGCAGCGTTCTGATTGCCAGGCATGGGAAGCTGGCTTACGAGGCATATTTTGACGGCGACGCCGGGACTATGCGAAACACTCGCTCAGCCACCAAGACCATCACCAGTATGCTCGTTGGCATTGCCATCGACAAAGGCAGTTTACCTGGCGTCGACGCTCCGATCTTGCCGTTCTTTCCCGACAAACAGCCTCTGCAGAATCCCGATCCGCGCAAGGCGAAAATTACGGTTGAGGACTTCCTCACCATGAGTTCCCTGCTGGAATGCGATGACAACAACGATTTTTCGCGTGGGAATGAAGAACGCATGTACTTGATCGAAGATTGGATCAAGTTCACCCTCGATCTTCCGATTCGAGGATTCCCGTCGTTTTCCAACAAGCCGCAAAATTCCCCATACGGCCGCAGCTTCAGTTATTGCACCGCCGGCGTCAGCACCTTAGGAGGAGTCCTTGAGCGAGCAACCAAAATGCCAGTGCCCGACTTCGCCATGAAGAACTTGTTTGCTCCGCTCGGAATCCAAAAAGTGGGATGGACCCTATCTCCCATGGGCATGGCTCAGACCGGAGGAGGACTAAGTCTTCGCAGTAAAGACCTGCTAAAGCTGGGTCAGTTGTATTTGAACGGAGGCGTTTGGAACGGCACCCGGGTCGTCTCCGAACGGTGGGTGAAAACCTCCACGCAGCCGCATGCCCGTGTCGACGAAAACACGGAATACGGATATCTCTGGTGGCTGAAGCGATTCAAGTCAGGGGAGAAGAATTTCCCTGCTTATTGCATGTTGGGCAATGGCGGGAACAAGGTCGCCGTGTTTCCAGATCTTGACATGGTAGTTGTCATTACCAGCACCAACTACAGCACCCGTGGCATGCACGAACAGACCGATCGAATGTTAACGGATTTCATCTTGCCGTCGGTCGCGCCGTAGATTTGCTCCGTGTGGCGGTGATCAAAGCGCAGCGACCGCCGGCGCTAGGGACTCAGGACTGCGTTCGGAATGACAACCTCACTCGGTTGAAATCCTCAGGCCGTCGCGGGCCACTTGCAGCGGAAGGACGCGTCCGCCGTTGTCCCCGATGGCGGTCGCCACACGGCTAGCGGCCCCTTTTTCCACCAGGAATATCACACAGCCACCACCACCAGCTCCGCACGCCTTTGCGCCGCGTCCGCCGTGCTTGGCAGCTACCGCGATTAATTTGTCGATCAGCGGAGTAGTGATGCCCGGTGCATTGGTGCGGCGGAGCTTCCATTCTTCGCGCAGCAACCGTCCGACTTCATCCCAATCGGCATGAAGCAGGGCCTGGTGCATGACGCGGGCCACTTCCACAATGCGTTCGAAGTTACGAAATACGCGTTTATCTCCATCAATGTGAGCCTTGAAGACCTCCCAGTTATTGATGCCGGACTTACGCGGAGCCCCGGTATAGGCCAGCACGAAACGCGACTCAATCTCTTCCGGCATGACTGGAATGGCCTCGCGGTGGATGCCATCGGCATCGAGATGAATGGAGCTGGCGCCACCATAAAGTGCCGGATAGTAATCCTGGCATCCTGTGGGTACCTGGATGATCTGGGATTCGACGTTCTGGGCGATCACACGCATCTGTTCGAGGGTCAGATTGCGGTCGGTGAAACGGGCCAAAGCCGCGGTCGTAGCAATCATCAGCGCCGATGATCCCGATATGCCCGCTCCGGCCGGCGATTCGGAGTCGGTCTCGATGAGCAGGCCTTCTTTGGGCGCGAAAAATTGCAGCAGGCGCGCGGCCAACGGCAGGCGAAACCGGCGCGCCGCGCGCAATTCCTCGAAGTTCGGGAATTCCTCTTCGCGTCTGGTGTCGAGCGAGCGCAAATGGAGGCGCTTCCCTTTTAACGGAGTGATGCGGCAGGTAGTTAGAATGTTCACCGCAAAATTCAGGGTGAGTGCGCCGGGATGGAACAGATAGAGCGGCCACAGGTCGACGGTTCCGCCAGCCAGGTCGGCACGACAGGGGGCCTGCGCCATAATGGCCGGTCCGCTCTGGCTGTAGGCCGCCTGCCGCATGGTCGGCCATTCTACACGGTAACCACTCAAGGCAAGAGGGACCGTCGTCGATCAGAAGCAATCGTTGACAATGAACGCCCTTTGGCGCACACTCGGCCCATGCACGGCTTTGCCGCTTCCAGCCGAGCGGCAGCGACTCTTAAGACATTGCAGTTACTGGAGTCGTCCAAGAATGGCTCATTCTCCACTTCAAGGTCCCGAGTTCCCCGCAGTGGCCGAACCACCCGTAATACCCCAACTCGATAGTCCGACTTCAGCCCAGGTCGCCGCAGCACGCGACGACGCCGATGCGATCTTCTTGGCTTTAGGGGACTTCATCACCGGCACGCAAGACGTTGATGTGATTCTTGGTGCGATCGCCGAAGCTGCTCAGCGTCTTACTCAATCGGGCGGGGTGGCCATTGCTATGCGACGCAACGAGGTTGTTGTCTGCCTGGGCAGAAGCGGTGAAATGGCTCCGCCGCTCGGTACCCGACTCGGTGTTGACTCCGGTATCTCCGGCGAGTGCCTGCGCACCGGAAACACGTTGCGGTGCGACGACGCCAGCAAAGACTATCGTGCGGATCAGGAAGTTTGCCGGAAGCTCGGACTGCGATCCATCGCCGCCGTGCCTATGCGTCAAGGAGCCCAAACCGTCGGGATCCTGGAAGCATTCTCCAGCCAGCGCTGCGCATTTGCGGAAGAACACATGGATTTCCTGACGCGTCTGGCGAGGCTCGCGGAGGTAGCGGCGTTTGAATCAGGGGAGGAACTTCAGTCCGAGCCCACTTCCCACGGGCGAGCGGACTTGGATTCGACGCCGCCCTTGAGCCACGTCCGCAGCAAGGTCCCGATGCCTCCGCACAGGACCCTGCAGAGTGAGCACAGGCAATATTACCGGGTCGCGGCCGTCGTTGTGGCGATGTTATCTCTGTTTTCGGTGGTTGGGTGGAGAATGCGACGTAATTCAGGGGGTGGAATCCCCCGCAGCGGACCTCTACCTACGACCGCATTGCCCGCGCCCGCGATGCCTCAGGCCGAAACTGCAGAGGTTTTGTCAATGGTGGCGCCCGCCACGAAGCCCAACCCGGCGCATTCCCGAACCGACGTCGGCACTGCGAGGCCGCTGGACACAATCCAGCGAGCCAGCAAAACGGAAGCGGCGCCGGTTGCAACTTCCCACAACGAGGCGCCGGATTCGGCAGAGCATTCCTACCCTCCCGTTGCACGCCCCGCTACCGACGCCACCGAACTAGTAAGCCTGCTCTCGGTGCCGGCCACATTACCCCAGTTCGCAGCCCCGGTTTCGCAGGGATTCTCGGGTGGCGCTCTAGCTCACAAGGTGCAACCGATCTATCCGCGTCAGGCGATCACCCTTCGTCTCGAAGGATCTGTACATCTCCAAGCGACGGTTACAGAGAACGGAGTGGTTCGCGACCTTAAAGTGACGAGCGGGCATCCAATGCTGGCTCGGGCCGCAATGCAAGCCGTGAATCAGTGGCGTTACCGTCCGTTTATGCTGAACGGTAAACCGATACAGCAACAGGTCAACATTTCGATCGACTTCAAGGCGCCACGGTGAGGGAAATGGTGGCCCAGACTTTCATAGGAGTAGGAACGATCTGACTCGTGTCTTTCAGGAAAGATTGAGCGCCCGCCGCAGCGTCCCGCGCTCTTTCTGGATTTTTTCCTGCAGCAGGGTGATGGCGTAGATCAACTGTTCGGGCCGCGGAGGGCAGCCAGGGACGTACACATCCACCGGAATAACTTGGTTCACGCTCTGCACCAGAGCGTAATTATTAAAAACTCCACCGGAAGTTGCGCAGGCTCCCATCGAGATCACCCACTTGGGTTCCGGCATTTGCTCCCAAAGCTGACGGATTACCGGGGCCATCTTGTTTGAAACCCGGCCGGCGATAATGATCAGGTCCGATTGCCGGGGCGACGGCCGGAAGACTTCCGCGCCAAAACGCGCAATGTCGAAGCGGGAGGCGCCCATGGACATCATCTCAATAGCGCAGCAGGCTAGGCCAAAGCTCATCGGCCAAATCGAGTTCTTGCGCATCCAATTGATGGCAGAATCCATCGTAGTAAGCACCACTCCTTCGGGCGTGGGATTCCCGAAGGTAAGTTCCTTGACTACTTTCTTTCCGTTTTCGGTGGTGACGTAGGTCCCGAAGCTCTGCTCGCGAGGCATAACATTTCTATTCTAAACTAGAAAGTAACGGGGACGAGGCAGTTGTCGCTCCCGCAACCATTATTTTTGGGTCTCCTCTTCTGCGTCTTCGGTGGTTGAGTTGTCCTACACAGTCAGAACGATCTTGCCGAACATCTGACTCTTCTCCATCTGTTCGTGCGCCGCGCGTACCTCCTTCAACGGAGACACGCGATCCACAACCGGCTTGAGGCGTCCAGCGAAAACGTGCCCCAATACTTCGTAGAGCTCGCCCATGGTTCCCATGTAGGAGCCAAGGATAGAAAGCTGGCGCGAATAGACGAAGCGCAAGTCTAGCGCAGCCTGTGGCCCGGTGGTCGCGCCACAAGTGACCAGCGTACCCGCCGGTTTCAGCGACTTTACACTTTCGTCCCAGGTAGCTGGACCCACGTGCTCGACCACAATGTCCACGCCTTCTTTGCTCGTAATTTTCCTTACTTCCTCGGAAATCTTCTGTTGGTAGTGATTGATGCCGAAGTCCGCGCCGAGCGCGCGCGCCTTTTCCAGCTTCTTCTCATCTCCCGCTGTGGTAATCACGCGCGCCTGGAAAAGTTCGGCGATCTGAATCGCAGCAATCCCGACTCCGGAGCTGGCGCCCAGAACCAGTACTGTCTGTCCCGGACGAATTCCGGCGCGTCCGACCAACATGTGCCAAGCGGTCAAGAAGACAAGCGGCACACTCGCAGCCTCGTTGAACCCCAGATTGTCGGGAATCGGAATGACGTTGACCGCGGGCACGGCCATCAATTCGCAATTCCCGCCGTCCACACGATTGCCGAGTACGGTGAACTCAGGGCACTGGTTCTGCAGTCCGGCTACGCATTTCGAACAGTGATTGCAAAAGTGCATAGGCGCCAGCAGCACGCGCTGCCCCGGTTTGAAGCCGCTGACGTATTCACCAACCTCAACGATCTCCCCGGCAACGTCGCTTCCCAGGATGTGCGGCAGGTTCACACCGGGCAGTCCCTTGCGCACCCAGATATCAAGATGGTTCAGGGCGCAGGCTCTGATGCGGACCAGCACTTGGTCTTTCCGCGGCTTTGGGTCGGGGACATTTTTGTAGCGAAGAACCTCTGGCCCGCCGAATTCGTGAATGCGGACGGCTTTCATGAATCCTCCAACAGGAGAAACTACCACACGCCTGGCACAGATTCCCGTTACGCCTGGCACAGATTCCCGTTTCGACACACCTGCGCTGTTCGCCCATCACAGACAATTCCGCGATTCTCAAACTAACTTCTCACTCGACGAGCTGTTGTCTGGAGGGCGTTGCCAGTGGGTACTGGACACGGTTCGTCAAACCGGTGAGTGGCCCAATCAGCCACTGCGGCTCGACTCCGCCGCCCTCCGCGTTCCACTCACCATAGTGCTATTGACACTCGGACACATCAGAGGGACGATACGAGGGACGGACCGTGTCCATATCGACTGGCTTAAAACAAAGCCCCGGAGTGATTACCCGGGGCTTTTGCTTTTGTTCCATTGACTCGCCCTGTTAACCGATTGATAATCAAAGTGGATGGACATCTACGAGGAGATCGTCAAGCTGCGCCACGACGGACGGCGCGGTGCGGTCGCGACCATCGTCAACGTTCGCGGCTCGATCCCTTCGTTCAAAACAGCGAAGATGCTGGTCCGCGACGACGGTTCCATCGTCGGCACTATCGGCGGAGGATGCGTCGAAGCCGAGGTCTGGCAAGCCGCCCGCGAGGTGATGGAGTCGGAAAAGCCGCGTACTCTGACCTTCAATCTTAACCAGGATCCGAAGTACGATACCGGCCTGGTCTGCGGCGGCACGTTGGAAATTTTCGTCGAGCCGGTTCTCCCTCCAGCGCCTCTTTACATTTTCGGCGCAGGTCACGTCGCCTTCAATCTTTATAAAGTTGCCCAGATTGCCGGCTTCGAGGTCACGGTGGTTGATGACCGCGAAAGCTATTCCAACCGCGAACGTTTTCCCGAAGCCAAAGACGTGATCGCTGCAGACTTTGCGCAGGCCATGGCCAGGCTCTCGCCAGGCGAGTCTTCCTACATCGTGATCACCACTCGTGGACATCGTGACGATATGCGCGTGCTGCGTTGGGCGGTGCAAACGCAAGCGCGTTACATCGGAATGATCGGGTCGAAGCGCAAAACCATAGAGATTTTCCGTCAACTCACCGAAGAAGGTCTTTCGCCGCAACTGTTCGAACGCGTGCATGCCCCGGTTGGCCTGGACATCGGAGCGGGCACTCCGGAAGAAATTGCCGTGGCCATCACCGCCGAATTGATTGCCGCGCGTCGTCAGGTCGAGCGCGCCATGCCTCACATGAGCTGGTTTCATCGCGGAAAACCCAAGTCCGAAACCTCAGAACTTATCGGTGAGGCTTCGGTAGACGTCGAAGAGGAGTCTTAGCCGCCTCCGCCGAGCAATCCTCAATCGCAACCTACAGAATTTCTGCTATCTTCGCCACATGGCCCGGTCGCCGAGTTGGTGCGGAGTAATTCTCGCTGCGGGTGAGTCCACGCGCATGGGTCGAGATAAAGCGCTCCTGCCCTGGCCTCCGGCTTCAACAGGCCTTTCGTCTCCAGAGCAGACGTTTCTGTCCGCCGCGATTCGAGCTCTCAGCCCCTTTGCTGACATGGTGATCGTAGTGGCCGGAAAGAATGAATCGCTCCTCGCGCCGTTCGTATATGTCACCGCTGCGGTGCTGGTAACGAATCCTGACCCGGATCGGGGACAATTCAGCTCTTTGCAGGTCGGCTTACGAGAGGTCCTGAATCGTGGCCGCGACGCGGCCATCATCACCCTTGTGGATCGCCCGCCGGTGAGTGCGGGGATCATAGAGAATCTGCGTGAAGCGTTTGAGAACGCTCCGATCGAAAAATGGTCGGTCATACCTGCATACGGCGGCAAACACGGACACCCAATCTTTATTGGTCGCGAGATGATCGAGGTATTCTTGAGAGCTCCAGCGACAGCGACTGCACGCGACTTGGAGCACGAAAATCGAGAACATATCGAATACGTGCCAGTGAACGATCCACTCGTCGTCATCAACGTGAACACGCCGGAGGATTACCAAGCGCTCCTCTCACTACCTACTCCGTTGGACCATCAGGGGTCATCGAAAGCATGAATGCAACCAATGTAAGCTCCAACTTTTCTGCTCAAGCAGCAAACTTCATCGATTCGGTTCTGCAGCTTCAGCCTCGGCTTGCCGTTTTTGACTGCGACGGCACACTGTGGGCGGGCGATGCCGGCGAAGGATTCTTCACGTGGGAAATGGAACAAGGGTTGGTTTCCGACGAGATCGTACGCTGGGCGCGGGCCCGATACGCCGACTACCTGGCTGGCAAAGTCAGCGAAGACGACATGTGTGGCGAAATGGTCACCATGCACCGCGGCCTGCGCGAGTCTGAAGTGCTGCTCGCTGCACATCGATATTTCGACGGGCATATAGCTTCCCAGATTTTCCCCGAGATGCGCGCCCTGGTACATCGTCTGCAAGAATCCGGATGCCATATCTGGGCAGTATCGTCCACTAATGAGTGGGTCATCCGGGCGAGCATGAAACATTTTGGAATTCCGGAGCAGAAGATTCTCGCAGCTGCAGTGCGGGTCGTCGACGGCAAGATCAGCGATGAACTCATCCGCGTTCCCAGCGGCGAAGGCAAGCCGCGAGCGATTCTGGACGTCATCGGACGGACTCCGGATACTGCCTTCGGCAACTCAATTTGGGACGCGTCTATGCTCGGAATCTCTCGCCATCCGTTCGCGGTCAACCCCACGGCGCAGTTGGAGAAGATTGCCGAGCAAAATAAGTGGCCGACTTATCGCCCTGACTCTCTCGGAAAAGCCTGAATTTTATCCGTGTCTCTGGAACTCCGTGGCTTAGCTCTTGATTTGCATCAGTAACGCCCTAAGGGCGTCAATGGCCAAATGGCTTGCATGTGAGGATGCCTCAGGCAGGCCGCCGATGGCCTCCACTAGCTCTTCCCTACGCAGTTTGCGAGCCTCGTCGACAGTTCTTCCCTGAACCAGTTCCGTCAGGAGCGAGCCGCAAGCCATGGCCGGAACACATCCCTTTGCGCGAAAACGAATTTCCTCAAGCCGTCCATCCGCCACGCGCACGCTTAGTTTTAGGATGTCGCCGCAGGCTGGATTTTCAATCTGCACCAAAGCGTCAGGATTGGCCACTTCGCCGGCATTGCGCGGGTTCTGGAAATGATCGAGAAGCTGGGAAGAGTACATCGCAGAAAATTGTAATCTATGCGATCTCTCCGGTTGCCCACGCAAGGCCCTACTTTGGGCGGAGTTTCTGTAATATCAGCAGTAGATGGCTCCCGACCACACGCCACAGCGCATCATGTGCCTTCAGCCCAGCGCAACCGTGATTCTCAGTTCTGTGGGGCGCTTGGACCGGGTGGTAGCTTGTACCAAATACTGCGCAGACGTCTGCCCGGAAGTCAGAGTCGGCGAACGAACGATCGTAGCCGATTCCTGGACTGCGCGCAGCGAACAAATCATGCCAACCCGTCCCGACCTGGTGATTGCGGCGGTCCCTTATCAGGAGAAGGCGGTGGTGGAGATCCTGAAGTCGGGGGCGCGCTTTCTCGGACTTGCGCCCAAAAAACTGGCTGACATCTACACTGACATTGCGACTATCGCTGGGATCGTGGACGCCGCAGAGCGGGGCCAACAAGTGATCGCAGACATGCAGCGGCAGATTGCCGCGGTACGCGCCCAGACCCTTGCCAAGCCGCGGCCACGCGTGTTCTGTGAAGAGTGGGGCAAACCGCTGATCGCGTCGCAGAAATGGGTAGCGGAACTGGTGGACGCGGCGGGCGGCGAGTTCCTCGGGGAACCGGGGACACATCAGTCGGCAGAATCGACACTGATTAAAGATCCAGATGTGGTTGTAGCCGCCTGGTGCGGCGCGGGCGACCGGGTTCCGTTGCAAAAAATCATTCGCGATCGCGGCTGGGAAGACATGAGGGCGGCGCGGGCAGGCCGAGTTTACTGCATTCGCGACGAGCTCCTAAATACTCCCGCTCCAACGTTGCTTCAAGGGTTGCGGGCATTAGCAGCCGTGATTCATCCCGAGTGTTTTCCACAACCGCCCGGTCTAAGATGTATAAGCAATGGCTTAGATCGATTGTATGAGCATCAGCAGCAGTAGATTAAAGTTCGACTAATGCCTCTAGGCTCCAAACTTGGCGAGATTGTGGACGATCTAGATCGGTTGAGCCGCGCCTCGGGTTCGGTGGAAGATTTGATGTGGGAGATCGTCAAGCTTTTGCACGACCGCCTGCTGAAGTACAACTGGGTCGGCTTTTACATGATTGAGAAGTCGGTTCCCGGGCGCGCGCGCATGCTGGCACTGGGCCCGTTCCAGGGAGCGATGACTCCGCATACTCGCATTCCGCTCAACCAAGGCATCTGTGGAGCCGCGGCTTCCACGGGCAAGACCGTCATCGTGGACGACGTCAGCAAAGATCAGCGTTACCTGGCCTGCTCCACGGAAACCAAATCTGAAATCGTGGTGCCTGTATTCGTCAACGGTAAAGTGGTGGGCGAACTGGACATCGACAGCCATTTCCAGGCGGCCTTTGGCGATGAAGATCGCGAACTGGTTGAGTATTGTGCCGCTCTGGTCGGCAAGCAACTGGAAAAATCTGAGACCTTATAGTCGAGGTCCACGCTCCGGCCCTGTGCCGATTGCGTCCCTCCCAACCGTGAGCCGCGCTCGCCCGAGGAATGCCGCCCTGTCATGAAACACGTCGTCGCAGCCTTGATTTTCCGGGACGGGACGGTCCTCATCTGCCAGCGCACTCGTCACCAGACCATGCCGCTGAAGTGGGAGTTTCCTGGCGGCAAGATCGAAGCTGGTGAGCAGCCTCGGGACGCTTTGCGCCGCGAACTCGAGGAGGAATTGGGCATCGACGCTCGCATCGAGGAAGAAGTGATGCGGATTCGGCACGACTACCCAAACGGCACGGCGGTCGAACTGCGTTTCTTCGCGGTCCGCGAGTACCAGGGTCAGCTGGAAAACCGAATCTTTCGAGAAATTCGTTGGGTCGAGCGCTCGGAATTGCCTGCCTATGATTTCCTGGAAGCGGATCGGAAGTTGGTTCAAGACCTGGCACAGGGAAGAATTTCGCCGGTCGAGCTATCCCGCCCGCAGGGTCCAGAACCAGGCAACACTTAGAACTGTCATTACCACGGTGGTAATCCAGGCAATCACGTTGTAGGTACGCGAGTTTACGTACTCGCCCATGAGTTCCTTCTTGTTGACCAGCAGTAACATAAAGATTAGAACCGGCGGCACTGCGATCCCGTTTACCACCTGCGACAAAATAGAAATCTTCACCAGCGGCAAGTTCGGAATCAGGATGACGCCCGCCCCAGCCACGATCAGGATGGTGTAGAGCCAATAGAATACGGGCGCTTCGCTGAACCTCTTCCCTACTCCTGATTCAAATCCCAAGCCTTCGCACACCGTGTACGCGGTCGAAAGCGGGAGAATCGATGCCGCAAACAGCGAAGCATTGAACAAGCCCACCGCAAACAGGATGTAGGCATAATCTCCCGCGAGGGGCCGCAGAGCCTGGGCCGCATCTTTGGCATCGGCGATGTTGTGGTAGCCGTGCACATAGAGCGTCGCGGCGCAGGCCACAATAATGAACCAGGCCACCACGTCGGTGAAGATACATCCGGAGATCACGTCAATCTGCGAAGCCTTGTACTGACGGCGAGTGACTCCCTTCTCCACAATCGAGGACTGCAAATAGAACTGCATCCAGGGCGCGATGGTGGTGCCGACCACCCCGATTACCATGTAAAGGTAGTCCTGGTGAAGGAACATATCTTTTTGCGGTGGTTTGATGGTGGCCACCAGAGCGTCAATCCAGGCGGGTTTGGCAATTACGCCGGCAAAAATGTAGGTGATATAGAAAAACGACGCCGCTAGAAAAACCTTCTCCACGGTCTTGTACTGACCTTTGACCACGATCAGCCAGACAATTAACGCGCAGATAGGAACGGTATAGTATTTGCGGAGGCCGAAAAGTTCCAGGCTACCGGCAATGCCGGCAAATTCGCCGACCACATTGCCGAAGTTGATGATCAAGATTCCGATCATCATGAAAAACGTAATGCGAAACCCGAATTCCTCCCGGATGAGATCGCTTAGCCCCTTGCCGGTCACGGCGCCCATGCGGGCGGCGATCTCCTGGATCACGATCAGCGCCAGAGTGACGGGGATCATGGTCCACAACAGCATGTGCCCAAACTTTGCCCCGGCAAGCGAATAGGTGAAGATGCCGTTGGCATCGTTGTCGACGTTCGCGGTAATAAAGCCCGGCCCGACTACAGCGAAGAACAGCAGGATCCGGGTCTTCCAACGCTTCAGGAATTTCATTGGCACAATGCGCAGACATAAATCTCAAACGACGGAACAGAATAAATCCCGCCGATAAATCTGAATAGTTGAAAATGATGAACCAGCAATTAAATGGTCAGAGCTTGTCCCGCAGTAGGCTAATCACGTCGTCGGCAGTAACCACTCCGGTTAGTCTTTTTTGGTCATCGACCACAGGCAGGGTAAGCAGGTTGTATTTGTCGAACAGTTCGGCAACTTCTTTTTCGCCCACGCCTGAATGGGTGGAGATCAAGGGCTCTTGCGTCAGTGAGAGTAAAGGCGCGTCGGATGGGGCCAGGACTAACTTTGCCAAGGGAACGGCTCCTACCAGGGTGCCGTGCGAGTCCACCAGATAAACCGTACTCACGGTTTCAATGCCACCTTCGAAGTGCCGCAAGGCCTCGATGGCGTCGTTGGCGTTGGCGCTTAGTGGGAGCGCCAGATACTCGGTATTCATCCGGCCGGCGGCGGTGTTCTCCTTGAACTCCAGGAGTTCGACCATTTCCTTGCGCTCCTGGGGCGCCATTTCCAGCAGGATTTCCGAGGTGCGTTCCTCCGGCAGGTCGGCTAGAAGATCGGCGGCCGCATCAGGCTCCATTTCTTCCACAATCTCGGCGGCGCGATCGGAGTCGAGAGACTCGACAATCGCCTTCTGTACCTTGGGTTCTACTTCCTCCAGGGCCTCGGCGGCCACCTGTTCGTCGAGGGTCTCGAAGACCGCTTCGCGTTCATCGGGCGCCAATTCTTCGACGATATCGGCGATGTCAGCCGGATGCAGTCTGGCTAAGCGCTCGTGCGAGATTTTCAGCTTTACGCGACGAGCAGGATCGGTTTCGATCAGGTCGACGAAGTCCCACGGGATGGGGCGGAGGGGAATTCTCCGCAGCAGCGCCCGCAGAGCACCCGACGGAACTACTCCCTTTAATAGCCTCCGCACTGCTCCGCGGGGGCCGACGTCCACCGCTCCGACTCGCAACACCGGGCGATTTGCGATCGCTTCCTGGTGAAGATCCAGATCATTGACGCGTACGACTTTTCGTCCGAATACGTCAATCACCTGCTGATCAAGCAAGTCTCGCCCCAACAGGAGGAGGCCTTCGGACGAATTACTGGGCGCCCAATCGCGGGAAGAAGTGTCCGCTCGGATACCTCCGTTAACAGAAGTTACCGAGCCAAAAGGAAGCAGTCGGTCGCCAGCCTTGGTTCGGACGATCAACACGGCAACGCGGGCGCGATCCTCCTGAGGGGCCAGCGCCACCTCGCGCACACGTCCACATCGGCTCCCAGCCGTGTCAAACACCGGGGCGCCCAGCAGCTCGGTGAGCGCGAGCGTCATCATAGCTCCGAGAATACTCAACTGCAGGGCCAGAATCCAGAAGGTTTGCGGTTTATCTTGACAGCGTAGTCGCGCGGCAAGCTGCGGGGTGCGGGCGCCGGAGTGCCCCGGGACAGCGTTCACGTTGACATTTGCACATGAGAAGGGCAAACTACCGCATTCCCTAACCGCTCAGGTTTCCTGCCATATGGCGGTGGGATGACGTGGAACAGAAGCGCGGGCCGGCGAATGTTCCGGGTCTGCAGGCGTATTCACCAAAATCTTTACCATGACCAATCACCGGGTCTCCTACACGCTCGATTCGACGCTGGAGACCGTCGACAGTGCCGAGCAAGCCGCCACCAAAATTGCTTCTGAGGCTGGTTTCGACGATGACGAAGTCATGAGAATTGCCATGGCGGTGCGCGAAGCCGCGGTTAATGCTGTGCTTCATGGCAATGCGTATGACCCCGGCAAGAAGGTCACTCTGGCGTTTGAGAGGATCGGCCACGATCTCGTGATTACCATCCGGGACCAGGGCAAAGGTCTGGATCTGAGCAAGATTCCCGACCCCCTGGCGGCCGAGAACCTGTTGAAGACGTCAGGGCGGGGCATTTTTCTTATTCGCTCGTTCATGGATGAGGTGCACATCAACCCATCTCAAACGGGCACCGAAATCAAACTAGTCAAGCACGTCCACGGACCGGCCGTGGGCGGCAAGGAGGCTTCCCAGTGAGCATGAAGATCAGCACGCGTCAAGTCGATGGTGTAACTGTGGTGGATTGCAGTGGCCGTATCACTTTGGGTGAAGGCAGCGTTACTATGCGCGACACAGTCCGCGAACTCCTTTCTAAAGGTCAGAAGAAAATACTGTTGAACCTTGGCGATGTGAATTACATCGACAGCTCAGGTATCGGGGAACTGGTCAGCGCGTTCACCACCGTCCGTAATCAGGGCGGCGAGCTCAAACTGCTCAACCTCACCAAGAAAGTGCACGACTTGCTCCAGATCACCAAGCTGTACACCGTGTTTGACGTCAAAGACGACGAGGCGGGGGCTGTCAAGTCGTTCCACTAAGGTTCCTCTTTCCGTTATCGCGCGGGCCGGCGCGGACCACCGGCCCTCGGCCTCTTTTCATTGTGGGAAAGTCCACACCTTTTCTTTTCTTTGATCCCGCCTTCGCGCTCCTGATCGCCTTACAATCCATTCATTGCTCGACTCTTCTTCTGGAGATCATGCCGTGTCGCAGACCGCCATCGCACTGGGACTCACGATGCTGTTCTCCAGTCTCATGCGGGCCGAGTGCGTTTCCATCGACGATGCCAAGAATCATGTGGGCGAAACACGCTGCGTCACCGGGAAAGTCTTCCGAGTTGAGCAAGGTGACCGAGGTGTGCACTACCTCGACTTCTGCGAAGATCACCGCGTGTGCCCTTTTACTGTCGTCGTTTTTCCCGAGACCTTAAGAGCGTGGGCGACATTCGTCAATTGCAAGGTAGGGTCATCGAAATCCATGGGCCGGTGAAGGAGTACGACGGGCGGGCGGAAGTCATTTTGCAGGAGGTCCGACAGCTTGGCGGATCAGGATCCCATATTCCGCCACTTCCCAAGAACTACGATGTCGAGCAGAAGGGTCACTACAGTGCAGGAAAAATGAGTCACCCGAAAGTCCGGAAGACCACAAAGAAGAGGCAACCCGCGAAAATTCCAATCGAAATACCCGAGGATTCATCCGACTAGTCTCCTGTAGTCAGCTCCGGCAGGCAGTTGTGTCAACCCCAGGCTAGACCATTCCCTTCTTCAACTCGGCCAGTGGATAGAACGTTCCCCGCCAAACTACTCCCCCGCGTCCTAGGGTCAAAAGCATCGAACGCAGCATGGTATAGACGAACAGAATCGTGCTGATGGGATGGAGAAGGAAATAATACGGGGGTATCGCTGACTTCAGCGACATGCCCGCATAGATCAAGAACATAGCCAGCATCGCCACCGCATAAGGCAGTCGAGCCCAACCATAAGCCAATCCAACTCCAATGAACGGCATCAGATTCAGGAATGCCAGCCCCAGGCAAGACAGAAGCGCTCGCGGCCACTGGAACGACATGAGGGCAAAAAAATTCTTGGTGAGATTGCGAACCACCCCCATCGCGCCTCTGGCCCAGCGGATGGAAATCAAATCGCCGCCGAACGCCGTGCGCTGAGCATATCCGGCGTTCTTCACCACCTTGCCCAACTTCATGTCGTCAAGCACTTCCATCCGCAACCGCTGGTAAGTCCCGATCGCATCATAGACAGGGCGACGGATCAGGTTGAACGCTCCCACACCCATGTGATCTTTGGTGTCCGGATCGGCGACTTTCCAGGGTCGATGTCCAAAGACAAACAGCATCTGAAAAAACGCGATCATCATTTTTTCGCCCGGCCGCTTCATAATCATGTACGGGAACATCACGAGGTGGTCTGCGCCTTCCGTTTCGGCGCACGTCAGGGCGCGCCGGAGGGCATCGGGTTTGAACAATACATCGGCGTCAGTGAATAGCAACCATTCGCCGTCAGCTTGTAAGGACGCCGTCCACATGGCGTGGGTCTTCCCCATCCAGCCTGAAGGTAACTCATCCACATGGATCACTTTCAGACGCTCCCTGGCTCCCGCCGTGGCCGCGATTTGGTCCATGATCGCTCCCGTTCGGTCGGTGGAGCGGTCATCTACCGCGATGATTTCGTAGTTGTCGTAATCCAGGATGAGCAACTGCAGAAGGGTCTGCTCGATGTTGTCCTCTTCATTGCAGGCGGGGACGATAACGCTGAGCCGCGGATTCCCATTGGGTGTGACTAATTTGCGGTTCCACTGCGGGCTAGAAACATCAGGGATCTTTCCCATGCCAAAAGCAGCTTCGGCAAGCCGCTCAAACCATATCAGCCCAAGGATGCAGCCAGTAATCCAGTGGAAATAGCTCACCCTAATGGGCTCCAACACCGACCGGCTGATTCTGCATGCTGACTGGCGGGGCAAACCTCATACCGTAGAACAGTATCGCAGAAGAAAATGCAATCGCGATCACAGGTCCCAGGAATGCAAGTTGGAGGGAATACTTGTCCGACATGTAACCGATGAGGTAGGCGGATGGCACGTCGCCCAACAAGTGGAAGATGAAAATGTTCGCCGCAATGGCCATGGCGCGCACATGCGGTCCTACAGAGTTAATGACCGCGGCATTTAGCGGCCCGGTGTTCAGCAAGAGCAAGAACTCGGCCAGGAAAATCCCCACAACCATCCATTTCCCATTCGTGTACAGGGCCATCCACATCGCAGGAATCGCAATGCCCAGGCTGGCCGCGGAAACCAGATAGTGCGCGGCCTTGGTTCGGCGAAGGATGTAGTCCGACAGCCATCCTCCGGCCAACGACGCCACCAAGCCGTTGACCGCAGTGCTCAGGCCAAAGAGATTGTTGGCATCCCGTAAACTGAAATTGCGGGCGCGATGCAGGAACGTTGGCATCCAAACCTGCAGTCCGCCGAGCGCAAAGGTCATCATGGCCATTCCAAACGTGGCAGTGAGGAAAGCCGGATTGCGCAGCAGTCCCTTCAGTGTGTCGCGATCTGGCGTCTTGTTTTCCGCAGAGTCAAACTGCCCGAGCGGCGGCTCTGGGACGAACAGCAAGAGCAGTGCCAGCAACACTCCAGGGGCGGCACCGATGTAAAACGGAGCGCGCCACCCGTAAGCCGGGCCCATGATGCCGCCCAGGACATAGCCCAGCGCGGTTCCCACCGGGATGGCCAGATAAAAGACCCCCATCACGCGGCCGCGCTGATTCTCCGGAAACATGTCCGCTACGAAGGTGGGGGAAAGCGTGACGAAGCTCGCCTCGCCGATGCCTACCAGCGTGTGCCGGATGAGCAATTCGTTGAAGTTGTGCGTGAAGGCGGTCAGCAGCGTGGCCGCACTCCATAGCAGCGCGCCTGTGCTAATCACCGATTTTCTGGAGAACCGGTTCGCCAACGGGCCCATGAAGGGGGCGGCGATCATGTAAAAGATGAAAAAGACACTGGTCAGGAGACCGAAAGCTGCGTCGCTGCGATGAAACTCTGCCTTGACGAGATCCTGGACCGCGAACAGCACCGAGCGATCGATGTAGTTGAAAAGATTCAGCGCGGTAAGCAGGGCCAGCGCGGCGCGAGGATAGAGCTTGGCTTGGGTCACTGAGCGAGTGAATATATCATGATGGATCAGCGACCCTCGATCCCGAGTTCAATCCCGGTCACACAGGGTCATAATGGTTGACGGTGATCGGCAGGGGCAGTACAGCATCCGCATCAACGACCAATATCGGATTTGCTTCAGTTGGCGTGGCCATGACGCTCACGAGGTAGAGGTCCCGGATTATCATTGAGTCGGCGAGGCACGGAAATATGGGCATTGTTAGAAAGGGCACACCAAACTGGAGAATTCATCCCGGGGAGATCTTGCGGGAGGAGTTTTTGAAGCCGATGGGAATATCGGCATACAAATTGGCGAAGCGGCTCCGGGTTCCGCCGCCGCGCATCAACGATATCGTTCTGGAAAGGCGCGGCATCACCGCGGACACCGCGGTTCGATTGTCTCGGTTCTTTGGAACCACGGAGCAATTCTGGTTGAACTTGCAGGACGCTTATGACGTAAGCCGAGTGAAAACAGAGCGGGCCGATGAACTCGAACTCATTGAACCATTGAAATTCTCCGCAGCGACGTCTTAGCTGTGTACGGGACGAATATCCCGCGGGAACATTGCTTTTCCGCATTCCGTTCCGGGCGGATTCTGCGCAAACCCTTAGCTCCTCCCCTTGCCTCTCGGCCTCGGCCACTTTGCCACCACCACGGTCGAAATCCCGCCGCGCGGTCGGAACTCACCCTTCACCTCCGCCCAGGCGGGACGCGCCCAGCGCACTACGTCTTCCAAAACGCGGTTCACAATGTTTTCCTGGAAGATGCCAAGATTGCGGTAAGACTGCAGATACTCTTTCAGCGATTTCAGTTCCAAGCAGCGCCCGTTGGGCATATATCTGATAGTGAGCGACCCGAAATCCGGCAGCCCGGTCTTGGGACACACTGAGGTGAATTCCGGATCATCCACGACGATCTCATAGCCAGGAAATTGGTTTGGCCAAGTTTCAATTTCAGGAAATACTGCATCGAGGCCGGCCTTGGCATGTTTCGTCTGGTAGCGGGGGCGCTTCGGCATGATTTATTGTAACCAGCCCGATGGAACATCCCAAACCGTCAAGGATTCGTGGTTCTTGGCCTACATTCATGCATCTAAGGCATTAACTAGTCCTACGAGGCCCTGCAGGCGTCAGATGATACATTATTGCGTTTAGCGAACAAAGTGGCATCAACCAGCAACAACAACGGTTTTTTTGCCCGCCGCAGGTGGCTCGTCTGGGCGGTGGGTATTGTAGCCGCCGTGGTGCTGCTCGCCTCATTCATGTCTCGTGATGACGCAGTACTGGTCCGTGCTGCCCAGGCCCATCGTAATACTATTCGCAGCGTGGTTTCGACCAACGGAAAGGTCGAACCGATCCAAAGTTTTGAGGCCCACGCTCCCGTCGGCACCACGGTGAAGAAATTGCTGGTCAAAGAGGGCGACCATGTGAAAAAGGGCCAACTCCTGGTGCAACTGGACGATGCCGAGGCCCGCAGCCAGGCTGCGCGCGCTCTCTCTCAAGTGAGTGCTGCCGATGCCGATCTCAGCGCCATTCAGAGCGGCGGCAATCGGGAAGAGGTGCTTACTGTGCAAGCGCAGCTGACAAAAGCCCAGGGCGCGCGCGACGCTGCACAACGCAACCTGGATGCTCTGCAACGTCTGCAGCAGAAGGGCGCGGCCTCGCCGGCTGAAGTGAAGGATGCGGAGAACCAATTGGCGCGCGCGAATGTTGACCTCAAGTTGCTTCAACAGAAACAGAAAGGCCGCTATTCCCACCCGGAAATTGCCCGGGTTGAGGCCGAAAAGGCCAACGCTCAAAGCGCGCACGCGGCAGCAGAAGACGTCCTCAGCCAGCTTAACATTCACGCTCCTTTCGATGGCATCGTGTTCTCGCTTCCGCTCCACCAGGGCGCGTACCTCAATCCCGGAGATCTGATATTGCAGGAGGCTGATCTCACCAAGGTACTGGTGCGCGCATTTGTGGACGAACCCGACGTTGGGCGGTTGACGCCGGGACAGAAGATCGAGGTTACCTGGGATGCAATTCCGGGCCGCATTTGGAATGGGACCGTGAATACCATTCCTACGGTCGTCAAGCTACGTGGCACACGCAACGTGGGAGAGACCACTTGCGTGGTAGACAACCACGATTTCAAGCTGTTACCCAACATCAATGTGGGCATCACGATCGTCACCGCGGAACACCGAGGCGCACTGACTGTTCCGCGAGAGGCCGTCCGCCAGGACGACAGCGTGCCTTACGTGTACGAGATCGTGAACAACGAATTGCAGCGCCGCGACGTTCAGACCTCGGTTTCCAATCTGACGTTAGTGGAAGTGACCAGCGGAATCTCGGACAACGCCGAGGTGGCGCTCGCCTCGGTCAATTCCAAGCCTTTACACAGCGGTCTGCCGGTGAAGGTGGTTCATTAGGGAATGCATTGGTCCATCAAAACCATATTTTTATTAGTAGTAGCCGCTGCAGCGTCAGCCGCCGCGGCCGACGATTCTGCCCCTGCTTTGCTGGCAGCTGGGCGAGTCGATGAAGCCATCGTCACACTGCGCGGACGGATCGGCGCCATGCCCAATGACGCCGCCGCACACAACTTGCTTTGCCGTGCCTATTTTTCAATCGGTGATTGGAACCGTAGCGTCTCCGCCTGCGAACAGGCAGTCTCTTTGGATCCCCAGAACAGTCGCTACCATTTGTGGCTGGGCCGGGTTTATGGCGAGAAGGCAGATTCCTCGAGTTTTTTTACCGCCGCGGGATTAGCTAAAAAAGTCCGAACTGAATTCGAGCAGGCTGTGCAGCTCGATCCCGACAACGTAGACGCGCGCACTGATCTGGCAGAGTTTTACCTGGAAGCCCCCGGAATCGTGGGCGGTGGTCAAGACAAGGCTCGCGCTCAACTACAGACCCTGGCTAAGCTTGATCCCGCCAAGGCGCACTGGGTAAAGGGGCGGCTAGCCGAAAAGAGAAAAGATCCGGTAGAGGCGGAAAAAGAATACCGGGCCGCGGTTGAAGCCACCCATGGGAGCGCGCTTGCCTGGTTCAACCTGGCGCTCTTTTACCGCCATGGCCAACGCTGGGATGAGATGGAAGAGGCCATCCGTCATGCCTCCTCCGCGCCTCTGAGCCGTCCAGAAGTTCTTATGGAATCTGCGGATGTCCTGATCCGTAGCGGACGTAATTTCCCGCTGGCGATTGAATTGTTGCGCCGTTACCTTGCGTCCAATTCGACAGTGGAAGAAGCCCCCACTTTCAAAGCCCACTATCTGCTGGGCACCGCTCTGGAGAAGCAAGGCGATCAACAAGGCGCGGCCGAAGAATATCGCGCAGCCCTCTCTCTGGCCAAAGAATTCTCTCGCGCCAAGGAGGCCCTGAACCGGCTGAATCGCTGAGTGCCGTCTGCGCTCACTTTCGAAATGGAGCGGGCCCGGATTGCACTCCTGCGCGTAACGGGCGGGGTGGGCAAGTAGCCTCGTCAGAAGGAGTTAACTCGGCGAGCTTGATGGACCCACTAGCCAGAGCAGTCTTTCACCCTTCACCCCTCCAATTTAGCCATTCGGCGAAAACTCGTTGTCCAGCATGATGAACAGCCATTAGCCTGAAGTCAGGTTTGGGGTAGGCCTGTCTGGGAAGGGCTTTGCGATGGGCGAACCTCAAACGTATCTGGGGCCAGCAGAAAATTGGGTCGGGAGATGTTAGTATAAGTTATTCACTCTTATGCCTTTAAAAACATTGTTTCTGAATCCGCCGTCGTTTGAGAACTTCGACGGGGGCGCCGGGTCACGGTGGCCCGCGACCCGCGAGATCGAATCTTACTGGTACCCAGTTTGGCTCGCTTACCCGGCTGGAATGCTGGAAGGAGCGCGCCTGCTGGATGCTCCGCCCCACTACGTCTCCGCGGAAGAGACCATCAAGATTGCCGGTGACTACGAATTTCTGGTCCTCTATACCAGCACTCCCGGCTTTCCCGGGGACATTCGGCTGGCGCAAAAGATCAAAGATGCCAACCCGAAGATCAAGATCGCCTTTGTTGGACCTCATGTCACCGTACTTCCAGAACGGACGTTGAGGGATGGCCAAGCCATTGATTTCGTCTGCCGCAAAGAATTCGATTATGCGGTGGTCGAGTTTGCCCAAGGCAAGCCTCTAGAGGAGATACTTGGCATCTCCTACTTGAAGAATGGATCCGTGGTGCACAACCCGGACCGGCCGCAGATCGAAGATTTGGATTCCCTGCCACATGTAACTGACGTCTATCGTCGTGACTTGGATCCGCGGCGCTACAACGTGCCTTTCCTGCTCTATCCTTACGTCTCCCTCTACACGACGCGGGGTTGCCCGGCGCAGTGCACTTTCTGCCTCTGGCCGCAGACTACCAGCGGTCACGCGTGGCGCAAACGCTCGACCGATGACGTTGCACAAGAAATGGCGAGGGCGAAGGACTACTGGCCTTATGTCCGGGAATTCTTTTTCGACGACGATACCTTCAACATTCAGAAAGCGCGAACCGTAGAACTTTGCGCCAAGCTGAAGCCATTGAAGCTCACCTGGTCTTGTACTTCGCGGGTCACCACCGACTTCGAAACCCTGAAGGCCATGAAGGAAGCTGGTTGTCGTCTTTTGATCGTCGGCTACGAGTCTGGCGACCAGCAGATCCTGAAAAACATCAAGAAAGGCGCGACCGTTGAGCGCGCCCGCCAATTCACCAAGGACTGCCACAAGCTCGGCTTAGTGATTCATGGTGACTTCATCATGGGATTGCCTGGCGAGACTCGCGAGACCATCAAGAATACCGTTGCCTTCGCCAAAGAATTGGACGTCGAAACCATTCAGGTTTCTGTGGCGCATGCTTACCCCGGCACTGAGCTCTATGAGTACGCAGTGAAGAACGGATTTATGGTGGCGGGCAACAAGATGGTAGACGAGGGCGGCCATCAGCTCGCCCACATCCAATATCCCGGTTTGCCGGCGGAAGAGATTCTCGACGCTGTGCACCGTTTCTATGACGAATACTACTTCCGGCCCAAAGCGGTCTTCCGCATTCTGAAAAAGGCGGCATTCAATAGCGATGACCGCAAACGCCTCTACAAAGAGGCCAAGACCTTCCTCAAAGTTCGCGCTATGCGGCACAAGTGGGTCAAGGACAAACGCGACAAGGACTCATCCGCGGCTGCCGCGGAGCCGGTTAAGGCCTAGGGACAAACAGGTGTGACCTTTCGCAAGTATCTGGTGCTGGCCGCTGTCACTGTGTTTGCGGCCGTCGGCGATTCGTTGCTTTCCCGCGGCATGAAGGACTTGGGCAGCGTTTCTCCGCAGCATTTGTCTGACGTCATTCTCGCCATCCTGAATCCCTGGGTCGCCCTGGGGATTATTTTTTTGTTGGGATTTTTTGCCTCCTACATGACCGCACTGTCATGGGCGGATCTGACTTACGTCCTTCCCGCAACTTCGCTCGGCTATGTGTTGCTGGCGTTGATTGCCAAGTTTCTGTTGCACGAGGACGTCACCTTAACGCGCTGGCTGGGCATCCTGCTGATCTCCGCCGGCGTAGGATTTGTTACGCGCGGCCCGGAGTTGACTCACAAGCCCAGTCATCGAAGGTCGGAGGACCACGTAGCCGAACCAGTCTCCACGGGAGCTGAAAGATGAAACATGCCGATGCCTGGGTTGCGATCGCGGCCATCGTGCTGGCGTCGACCACGGGTGATGTGTTGCTCTCCCGCGCCATGAAGCAGGTAGGAGATGTGGGCGAACTTCGGCGGCGGGGAGGCGCGTTGACCGTCGTGGGGCGGGTTCTGAGCAATCCCAACTTCCTCCTGGGTGTCGTGGCCATGACCTTGGCCTTCTATAGCCTTCTGGTCGGTCTTTCCTGGGCTGATGTAAGCGTCGTAGGTCCAGCGGCAGCAGCCCTGACATTCGTCGCCAATGCGCTTGCCGCCAGGATCTTTCTGCACGAGCGCGTGGACCGTCGCCGCTGGATCGCTGCTCTACTCGTAGCTGGCGGCGTGGCGCTGCTAGCAGCGTAAACCCACTCTATTTCCGAATTGGCGCTTAGTGAGCATTTCCGCTATGCTGTACCTCCAACTCCGAGCCCCCAGCAACCAAAGATCAAGAGAGGAATGATCTCCATGGATTCAAGAACCGCTTCGCGCATTCTGTTGGTCGTTATGGTCGTCGGCATCACACATTTGCGGGCGGCTGAAGATGTAGCGCACGCTCTGGCTGGAACTGTCACCAAGGTTGATTCGGCGGCGAAGACCGTCGCCGTAAAAACCGCAGAGGGCACGGAAGAGACCCTGAAGTTCACCGATAAGACCGTGATGCACGCCGCCAAAGGTGTGAAGACCGGGGCCGTCGACATCTATCTCACGGGGAAGGAAGGCACTCATGTGGTAGTGCGCTACACGGGTGAGGGCGCAAAGAAAGTGGCGGTCGCGGTGGACGATCTCGGCAAGGATACGGTTAAGACCAGCAAGGGGACGGTCACACGTGTGGACAAGGCCGCGGACACGATTACGGTCAAGACCGAGGACGGGGCCGAAGACACGTACCGCGTCGCGAAGGACGCCAGCGTGGACACGGCGCATGGAGTGGTAAAAGGCTCTGAGTACTCCGCAAAAGAGGGTGAGAAGATCACGGTCCACTACACCGAGGACGCGGGCAAGAAAATAGCGCAATTTGTCAAACACCTGTGAGCCGTGGGGCATACTCTGCGCATCGTTTCACTCATCCGAATAATCGCATGAAGCCCGCCGCCGGCAGATCTGGCACTAGAAAAGCGGCGTCACGTAAGCCAGCGACACGGGCCACACACTGTGCCGCCAGGTAACCGCTGCGTACTGCGCCTTCCATGGTGGCGGGCCAGCCCGTGGCCGTCCAGTCGCCGGCTAGAAAAACGCGCGGCCAGACCGTCTCCGGTGGGGAGCGAAAAGACTCCACTCCCGGCCGAGGTGAATAGGTTGCATGGACCTCCTTGATCACCGTGGACTTCACTAGGTTCGCGGTGCGTGACCCCGGAAAGAACTCCCGCAGTTCATCCACCGCCAAATCCACAATCTCCTGGCGGGATTTCTCGACCAGAGTCTTCGAAGCGCTGACCACAAGTTCCACGTAACTGCCGTTCCTGAGCGGAGGAGAAACGCCGCCCTCGTTCGGCGACATCCGTTCCAGCAGCTTCGATTTGTGGAACATCCACTGAATCGTGCGATCGAGCAATACGGCATGATCGAGATCGGTAATCTGACGATCAAACCAGAGGTGAATGCCAGTGATCGGCGAAGTCTCGAAGTGGCCCAGAGTCTGCCGTAGCGGCTCCGCCGCTGAGGTTTGAGGCAGCATCCGTGCTAACACATCGAAAGGAACAGCAAAGGCGACGAAATCAAAGCTCTCCTCGACGCCCGCAGTGACCAGCTTTACGGCGGCAAATTCAGCACGAAACGATTCCACACTCGAACGAAGCCGTACTTCGCCGCCGCGGGCGTTGATGTAGTCGGCTGCTACTCCGTACAGATCAGTCAGAGGCACGGTAGGTACGCCCATTCGCCCCGCCGCGGATGACTTGAGAAAAGACTCGCGTATCACCTGCGCCGCGTACGGGACTGAGACGCGATCAATATCCTCATTCAAGGCGCTGACCAACACCGTTCTCCAGAAGCGATCAATGGCCCGCTCGGTCTGTCCGTGACGGCGCAGCCAGACGAGAAACGAGTCTCCATTGTCGCGGGGCGTTATGGGAGCAAGTGCGGCCATCGCAGAAGCGATTGCCAGTTTATCCTGGAGATTCAGGCACGCGGCTCGCAAAAAAGCCGGTGCGGCGTGGAGAGGCGGAGGCAGAGCGGAAGGTTCGATCACCGACGCCCGCCCGCCAGGCTCTAGAAAGGTCAGCCGGTCGTACCAGCGAATCTTCTCTTGCACGCCGGTGCGCCGGTAGAAATCGATCAGGTTAGTGCAACAACCAAGGAGTACATGCTGGCAGTTGTCGACGACCTCGCCCGTCGCCGGCAATTGATAGGATGATGCGCGCCCCCCAAGGAAGGGACGGCGCTCGAACACCGTTACACGGAACCCGCTATCGGCTAGAGCACAACCGGCAGCCAGTCCCGCCAAGCCACCGCCGACTACCGCCACTCTGGGAGATTGTGTCCAGCGCTGCGTCATCAGGCCAGGCGCTTGAGGAAGCCCTTCCCCAGGATGACAACTTTTTCGCGCACTGAGAGAGTGACCTTCTCCCGGAACACGTCGTACTGACGGCTGCCAATCTTTTCCAGCAATCGCCGATAAATCGTTATCAGAACCCAAAGCGCAGGCTGACTGTCTTCATCAATCAGCGGGATCAATTGGTCGCCAGAGCGATAATATTCGCGCGCCCGCTCGGCCTCGGCGGCTAGGAGCCATCGAAGGCGGGTCGGAGCGGCGGCAGCCTGCAACTCAGACGCAGCAATCTCGAATTTCGCCAAATCTTCCTCAGGAAGATAGACGCGGCCCATCGCCGCATCTTCCTTGACATCACGAATGATGTTGGTGAGTTGGAAGGCCAATCCACAATTCTCGGCTAGAGGTTCAGCGACTGGATCGTGATAGCCGAACACCCGGATGCAAACCAGTCCCACCACTGAAGCAACCCGGTAGCAATAAACACGAAGATCGTCGAACGTGCGATAGCGAACCGTAAGCGGATGGGGGGTGGGCGCCCCCGCCCAGGGCTGTTGGTTGTCAGGCTCTCCATCCGCAAGGTCCATTGCGGTGCCGTAAGCCAACTGATCCAGTAGCTCTCCCGGAATTTTGTACTGATGTTGCGCGTCGGTGAGGGCAAGAAGTATCGGATCATCGGTAGGGTGCCCGGATTGCATCCGGTGGAAGGCGTCCAGCCACGCCTCTAACTTTTGGCGTCGCTCGTGCGGAGGCAGGCTGCTATCGTCCGCGATATCGTCACACCGCCGCATGAAGGCATACACTGCGCATAGCGCCTGGCGTTTGGACCGCGGCAGCACCAGAAAAGCGTAGTAAAAGTTCTTCGCAGCTGAGCGAGTGATGCTGCGGCATACCGAATAGGCGACGGCCAATTGCGAATGAGTCGGAGAAAAGGGTGCGGGAGCCTGTTGCACGGCCGTGCTCATAGCAGCTTTCTCAGCGCGGCACGGGCCACCAGCGCTAATTTGCGCGACTTGGAAATCGAGGGACGCCGCCCAAGCACGGCGTATTCCTGACGCCCGATCGCGCTGAGAATTTCCTGCCCGCCGCGGCTGAATAACTCGATGTCAACCGCCAGATTGGGGTCCACCTTTCCGATTAGAGGCATACCTTGATCGAACCAGTCGTGCGCCCGCTTGACTTGGAAACGCATCATCTCGCAAAAGGCAGGAGTGTTCCGCGCCGAGGCGATATCATCTTCGCTGACGCCATACCGCTGTAGATCCTCGAGCGGAAGATAAATCCGGCCTTTCGCGTAGTCTCGGCTTACGTCCTGCCAGAAGTTCGCTAGCTGTAACGCGGTGCAAGTGAAGTTGGACGATGCCTGACGTTCACTGTCGCGGTAACCACAGAGATAGAGCACGAGATGGCCAACCGGATTCGCCGAGTAACGGCAGTAGCCCAGCAGATCTTCAAAAGTCGGATAGCGGGTGACACTTTGATCCTGGCGAAACGCTCTTAGCAGATCAGAGAAAGGCTGCTTGGGAATATCGAACTTGCGAACTGTTTCAGCCAGGGCGACGAATACGGAATGTCTGGGACTACCCGAATAGCAGGCATCGAGTTCTCCCTCCCACTGATCCAGTAACTGCAACGACCCGTTCGGATCGCCCACCTCGTCGCCCAGGTCATCGGAAATGCGGCAATAGGCGTAAACGTTGCAGAAGTGCTGGCGCAGACGCTGCGGCAGGAACCAGGTGGCGACAGAGAAATTTTCATAGTGAGTGCGAGCCAGATGCCGGCAATATTCCTGCGCCGCAGCTAGCGACGGCGCATGCCCCGGAATGGCATACTCGGCGGGCAGGCGGCTCCAGCCCGTCAACACGGACGGGGCAGGCGCTGATGTGGACGCGTTGCTGGCAGTGGATGACATGGGCTTTTTCACCCGGACAGATCGCAGCGCGCTCCAAATCTGCCTCAGTGTCCGGGAATAATGGCTGTCTTGATATCACCGTTACGATTGAGCATGTGGCGTAGAACCTGCTGCAACCGAGAGAGTGGTGCCTCGCCGGTGATGTAGTCAGTTGAACGAATCTTCTTTTCCGCGATTAAGCCAAACGCTTTGCGCACGGTCTCCGGCGTATGGTGGAACGTGGCTTTCAACGTAACTTCGGAATAGTGCAGCCGGTTGGTATCAAGCTGCACTTTAGTCCCGCTGGCGCAGCCGCCAAAGAAGTTCACGGTGCCACCTTTGCGCACCATGTCAATGGCCCACTCCCAAGCTTCCGGACGGCCTACTGCTTCGATCACTACATCCCCGCCCCGCTTGTCCGGAGAAAGCATACGCACAGCTTCGACCGGATCTTTCACCTGCGTGATTTGCACGACTTCGTGCGCGCCCATGCGCTTGGCTGCCGCCACCTGAGAGTCGCGTTTGACCACAGAGATGACGTTACATCCGATGGCCTTGGCTACCTGCACGAACATCAGTCCAATCGGCCCGCCGCCGATAACGGCGACCGTGTCGCCGATCTCTACGCGGGTCTCGTGCAAGCCGCGAAGCACGCAAGCCAGTGGCTCGACCATCGCCGCTTCCTCGTAGCTGACGTCAGGCGGCACGGCTAACATGTTGGTCTCTACAATCCGTCGCGGAATTCGTATGTACTCGGCGTAGGCGCCGTTATTGAACAACAGATCTTCGCAGAGATTCTCCTGATGCTTGGAGCAATAGAAACACATCTGGCAGGGAGCGGAGTTTAAAGCCACTACCCGCATACCCTTCTTGAAGCCGCGTACACCAGCTCCCACTTCTTCGATTACGCCCGCCAGTTCGTGACCGAACAGCGCGGGAGGGACGATCATGCGCGCGTGATATCCCCGCTGATAAACTTTCAGATCAGTTCCGCAGGTCAGTGCAACCTGCACTTTAACCAGCACCTCTCCCTGCCCGACGCGGGGGATCGGCACTCGCTCAATTTTTATGTCCTCTTTGCCATAGAGGACTGCAGCCGTCATCTTTCCGTTCAATCGGTACTTCCTTCCCGCAAGCTGCCGGGTTGAATCACTATCTTCATGGAATCGGCCTGGGGATGGGCAGCTAGGTTCAAGGCTTCCACGCTGTCGGCCAAGGAGAAGCGGTGGCTGATGAGACGCTCCAAATCCATTTCACGGTTCATCACAAACCGCACCGACTCCTCTTGTAGCTCAACGGAAGCGCTATAGGATCCCAACAATGTTTTCTCGTCCACGCAGATCGAGGCCGGATCGACCGTAGCTTCGCCGTGCACGGTCTGTGCAAATAACAATACTCGTCCTCCGGGACGTATCGAATCGATGGCTTTCTGGATCAGGGTATTGCCCCCAACCGCCAGAATCGCCGCGTCCGCCCCCCGATCTTCCGTGTACCCACGCGCTGCTCTTACCACGTCAGCGCGCGACGCATCGATATTCTTCTGTAAACCGAAGCTTTTAGATATTGTAAGCCTCTGCGGATACAAATCGGAAGTTATTACCGTGACCCCTGCCCGTTTCGCCAATATACTCAATAGGATACCGATCGGACCCTGACCGATCACAAGAACTGTCTCGCCCAACTGCAGGTGCAGCCTTTCGATCCCCTTCATGCAGGTGTTGATTGGCTCAACAAAACAGGCCTGCTCGAATGAAACCTCGTCTGGAATACGTACTGTTCCGCGTCGCACGATCCAGTCCATCACGCGGACATACTCGGCAAATCCACCACCCGAGGGCTCGAAACCAGCCGTGCAGCCCACCTTCTTGTAGGTTTCACACTGGGCAAAAGTTTTGTGGCGGCAGTAATAGCATTCGCCGCACGGAATGTGATGGAAGACGACAACGCGGTCGCCGGGCTTAAAGTCGTGTGCGCCATCCCCCACGGCTGCAACGATGCCCGAAGTTTCGTGACCAAAGATTCGCGGCGGCGAGTGAGATCCCGTGGCAATCTTTTTTAAATCGGTGCCGCAAATGCCGCAAGTGTGGACCCGGACCAGCAACTCGCCGGAGGCGATGCGGGGAACGGGCACGGTCTCCATGCGAACGTCATTTACCCCGCGGTACACTGCGGCCAACATGGTGGCAGGGATGGACAGCTGTTTTTCTTCGATCTTGAGTTGTCCCGCAATCGCCATCATCGAACTCGGTTCGCACTACTTGAACTGTTCAAGGGATTGCTTTCCGTAAACTGCACGTCCACTTTCATAGAGTCCAACAGCATCCGCTCCGGTACAGTGAAATGGTGATCCGTAACCCTGACGATGCAGTAGAAGTCTTCGACCTTAAACACGCGTTCAGAGCGCAGCGGAACCACTGCGTACGGGTTCGGATCCAGCCACCAAGCCCGATCCTGTGGACGGTCGGAAAGCAATGCCGGTGGCTTGGTCGCCACCAGCAGGTTCCCCAGGTATTGTCGTTGCAAGTCGATCAGCAACGCTCGCCACGCGATAATCCGGTCGTCTCCCTCGCCCACATTTTGGGGAACGAGCGAAAACTGGTAGCGGTCGGTACCTTCGGAATCCTTGATCTTCAATTCAAGACTTGGCCTCTCTGTGGTCAAATTTGCCACGATGCTGCGCTCGCCCACGCGAACCGAACCCTTTCGAAAACTCTCGACGTACTGGGATGCCGGCGCAGTCTGGGCAGCAGCCTGACCTGCCAGGGCAGTCGCAGCCAAGACGATCCAAATTTTCGCTCCTCTCATTGCTGCCCTTGACTAACCAGCGGCTTCAAACCCAAGGTTTCGCCATTGCCGCCGGTACGACTGCGTTGCTCGAGCGACTCGCACAGTGCCCTTGCGGCCCGAGAAGCGTTCCTTGCCAACTGGACCATCTTCAGCCATAGCCAGGGACGCACCAGGGCGAAAACCACAAACCTGCTGGTATTGAACTCTCCGTTTCCATTTACAAACTGTTTCATTGGCGGCATGACGAAGTTGCTTTCATCTGAAATGGCTTTAATCGCAACGAATCGCACTCCTCGCGCCTGGGCGCCCCGGGCCACGGCAGCGGCCTCCATGTCTACCGCCTGAGCGTCGTAGGCCTTGGCTAATTTTGCTTTTTGTCCCGGGCCGGCAACGGAGTCAATGCTGATCAGTGCTCCAACTCCCGCTCCTGTGTCAGTGCGGCTGCCGTCGCCGGCATCGATGACCCAGCGCGGCATCAGAACATTGCCAACCAACAGACTGGGATCTAACGCGCCGGCGAAACCGGCAGAGATTATGAGCGAAGGATGGTAGATAGCGATTACCGCTTCGGACGCCCGGCGTGCCGCCTCCGCCCCAATCCCACCGCAAACCAGGACAGCCCACTCACTCTCGAAAAACTTGAACCTGCGGCCCTCATGTTGCCGTTTGTTTGCATGCCAGTTTCTGATTAGTGGATGCACTTCGCGCTTTAACGCGGCGACGATCGCGACTTTGCCTGAAACTGACAGCGCTGTATCTCCATCTTGAGTCCGCATCAATCACGCATACCCGTTCGCTCTGAACCACTCGACCGCACATCGCAGGGCATTGTCCACCGGAACAATCTTCCATCCCAATTCGCGAGCGGCTTTGTTCGAAGAGACGAACATTTTTTTCCTACCCATGCGCACGGCGTCGATGGTCGCGCGCGGTTCTCGCTTTAGAATGCGCCCCGTCAATATCTCATCCACCACGCCTGTCGCTAGGGCAACCACGTAAGGAACCCTGACTTTGGGTGATGGCAGCCCCGTGATCGCGGCCAGCTCATCCAGAATCTGCTTCAGCGTTAAGTTCTCTCCGCCTAGAATGTAGCGCTCGCCAGTTCTCCCCTTTTCAAGCGCCGCAACATGACCGTGAGCGCACTCGGTTACGTCGACCAGATTCAAACCGGTATCCACGTAGGCGGGAAACTTCTTCTTCAGGAAGTCAAGGATGATCCGCCCCGTCGGCGTCGGTTTTATGTCCCGCTCACCGACCGGCGTACTGGGATTGACCACTACGACATCCATCCCGCTGTGCCCGGCTTCTATTGCAACCTCTTCGGCCAGGAATTTCGACCGCTTGTAAGGGCCAATCATGTTCTCCAGCGATACAGGCGAATTTTCGTCCGCTACATGACCATTCGAGCTGAACCCCATGGTCGCAACGCTGGAGGTATAAACCACACGTCGCACGCCATTCTGGAGCGCAGCTTTCAGGATGGCCCGGGTACCTTCGACGTTGGCGCGGTACATCCGCTCGGGATCCCGCACCCAGAGTCGATAGTCAGCCGCAACGTGAAAGACAACATCGCAGCCCGCCATAGCCTTTTCTAGCGATGCAGGATCACACAAGTCCCCAGCAACTCGATCCGCTTTCAGGCCCTCAATATTTTTCGGATCGCTGCCTGAGCGGACCAGCAGCCGCAAGTCAGCGCCCTGCTCGGCAAGGACGCGCGCAACGTGACTGCCCACGAATCCCGTCGCGCCGGTAACAAAAGCTAGCATGCAAAGCTAATCGCTGGTTTTCTCCGCCAGAACTTTCTTGTAGGTAGTCAGCGCGATTAGCGGAAAATATTGGCGGTACATGTGATATTTCAGGTAGAAGACGCGCGGGAAGCCGGTGCCGGTGAAGTACGGCTCGTCCCACGATCCGTCTTTCTTTTGCGAACGCAACAGGTAAGCGATGCCCCGGACCACGCAATCACTGCGCGTATCATTCGCAGCCAGCAGGCCCATCACCGCCCACGCGGTCTGCGATGGGGTGCTCGGACCTACTCCCCTGGTATTGGGATCATCGTAGGATCCGCAGGTCTCTCCCCAGCCGCCGTCAGGGTTCTGCATCATGCGTAACCACTCCGCCGCCTGCTGCACGTACGGCTCGTGATGGTCCACGCCCATCGCCTCCAGGCCGCGCAACACCAGCATGGTGCCGTAGATGTAATTCACGCCCCAACGCCCAAACCAGGAGCCATCCGGTTCCTGCTCATCGCGGATAAACTTTATCGCCTTCTTCACCGCAGTGTGATTCTTGTCGTAACCGTACGTCGCCAGCATCTCCAGAATCCGTCCGGTGATGTCTACCGTCGCGGGATCGAGCATGGCGTTGTGGTCCGCGAAAGGAATGTGCTGGAAGACCATGCGGTCGTTGTTTTTGTCGAATGAAGCCCACCCCCCGTTGCGGCACTGCATGGAGAAAATCCAGTCAATCGCTCGCTGCACCGACTCGCGTTGATAGCGTCCGTTGGGATGCTCCACCTGGCTTAGTGCCAGACAAACCATTGCGCTGTCGTCCACATCAGGGTAAAACTCGTTGTTGAATTCGAAATACCATCCGCCGGGTTGCCCCTTGGAGTTTTTCACCTTCCAATCGCCCACGTTCCGGACTTGCTTCTGCAGAATCCAGTCGGCGCACTTGACTAGGCGGCCATCATTCGCGGGCACGCCGCTGTGCCCCAGAGCAAAGAGGGCGTAGGCGGCGTCCCATACCGGCGATTTGCAGGGTTGCATGCGAAACGTGTCTTTCTCCTCAATTCCCAGCTTTTCAAACTCGTCCATAGCGCGAATGAATTGGGGGTCGTCGACGGAATACCCCAGGCAGCGCAGCGCGATGATGGCGTTCATCATCGACGGATAAATCGCGCCCAATCCATCGCTCATCTCAAAGCGTTCCAGCATCCATTTCTCCGCTTTTTTCAATGCGATGGAGCGCAGCGGGCGGATATGTACAGCCTCAAACCAATGAGTCAGCCGGTCCAGAGAGAGGAAGAAGTTGCGCCACGAGACCAGCTTCTTCGACCAGCGCAGATGCATGCGGGACTTGTCGCGTCCACCGACGAACAATTCCTCCACTCCCATCTCCTCGGGAATCTTCTTAAACGGCTTTTTGGCGTAGGCGATCGAGAGGGGAACCAGAATGGCCCGCGACCACGAAGAAATCTCGTAGATATTGAACCAGAACCAATTGGGAAATAGCACGATTTCCGGCGGAATAGCGGGGACCGCGTCATAATCGTACTGCCCGAAGAAACAGAGATAGATCTTGGTGAAGGTGTTGACTTCGGTAACGCCGCCCAGTTCCAAAATCTTCTTGCGGGCGCGCTGCAAAGCCGGATGATCAGCCGCATATCCAGCCAGCTTCAGTCCAAAGTAAGCCTTGACCGAGACACTAACGTTCGATGGCCCGTCGGCATAAATACTCCAGCCGCCGTCTTCATTCTGGTGTTGAAGGATGTGACGAGCAGCTTTTTGAAAGCGCCGTGCATCGCCCGTGCCCAGCAGCGTGTGCAGCACGATGTAGTCGGATTCCAGCGAAGTATCGGCTTCCAGCTCACCGCACCAGTAACCCTCTTCGTGTTGTTCGGAGAAAAGAGAGTTCCGCGCGCCATCAATGGCGGCGGCAACCCGGCTGGCCAGGTCATCAATTTTTCCGAAACGCATCGGCGGTAGCGCAGATGCGGAATGGGAAGGGGAGGTTTCTTCCATATAGATAGCTGTATCTACTCCGCGACTGCCGCCGTGGGCGCACTGGCAATGGCTTCCACGATCTCCGGGGGCAGCCCAAACCGTACGTTCTCAGGCATCACTTCCACTTCTTTCACGTTGTTGAAGCCTCTAGTGCCCAGAAATTCGACAACCTCTTCCACCAGGCACTCGGGAGCGGAAGCACCCGCCGTCAAGGCGATCGTTTTCACTCCCTCCAGCCATTCCGGCCGGATATTGCGGAAGCTATCGATTAGATGCGAGCCGGTGCCCAGGTTTCGGGCAACTTCCACCAGACGGTTGGAATTTGAGCTGTTGTCCGATCCGACCACGAGCAACAGATCCGCGTCCGAGGCCACCTGCTTCACCGCAACCTGCCGATTTTCGGTGGCATAGCAGATATCCTGCGCTGCCGGTCCCTTGATGTTGGGGAACCGTTGCCGCAAGGCTGCAATGATGTCCTTGGTTTCATCAAGGCTCAGGGTTGTCTGGGTCAGATACGCGACCCGGTCGGGATTAGCGACGGTCAGAGATTCAACTTGCTCTGGCGAACCCACTACTTGGGTCACCACTGGAGCCTCGCCTAGCGTTCCAATAACTTCGTCATGGTCGCGGTGACCGATCAGGATCAGCGAATATCCTTCCTTGGCGAACTTGACCGCCTCCACATGGACCTTGGTCACCAAAGGGCAAGTCGCGTCAATCACTCGCAATCCCCGTTGTTCGCTGGCTTCCCGCACTTCGGGCGAAACCCCATGGGCGCTGTAGATCACTCGTTCGCCGTTTGGGACCTCTTCGACGCTGTCGACAAAGATCGCGCCTTTTCCTTGCAACTCCTCAACCACAAAACGGTTGTGGACAATTTCTTTGCGCACATAGATTGGCGGGCCAAAAGCTTCCAGGGCAATGCGAACGATGTCAATCGCCCGTACCACTCCCGCACAGAAGCCCCGGGGCTTCAATAGCAGCAAGGTATTCTCGTCCTGAGCGGAGATATCTCTTCCTAGCATATTTCTACTTTTTTCTACCTTCTAGGGTACACGCCTCTTATGGGGCTTTTGCAACTAGAGTATCGAAAAAGTACATACGGGGTCAACGTAAGCCATAGAAACGCCTAGGATTAGCAGCGATTGGGGATATTTGCATGGTGAATGGAAACCTTCCTCGGGCTGGGGGCGTGAACACGTCCACTGCATCGCAATTTTTGACCAAACCTTCATCGCTGACCACGGCAGTTGGGCCCACCTGGACGAGTTCACGCGTTCGCCTTCAGCATTTGTTCGGCATGTTTGCGGGAGGTGTCAGTCAGCTTGGCGCCGCTCAACATGCGAGCGACTTCCTCGGTGCGTTCTTCCCCGGTAATCGGACGAACCGTTGTCCGGGTGCGGCCGCCGATGTTTTTCTTTTCGATCAAATAGTGGTGGTCGGCGAAGGTTGCGATCTGTGGAAGGTGAGTGACGCAAAGCACCTGGTTGGCGCCGGACAAGCTCTTTAGTTTTTTCCCCACCATCTCCGCTGCCCGGCCGCCGATGCCGGTATCAATTTCGTCAAACACCAGTGTGCGCTGCGCTAAAGCCCGCGCTGATTTTGTACCGCCGGCGCGGCTCGAAGGGGTAGCTTTTCCGGCTTCCACACTGGTTTTCAGCGCGAGCATGACTCGTGACAGCTCTCCGCCCGATGCAATGTGTTCCAATTGCCGCAACGGTTCGCCAGGATTGGTGGAAATCATGTACAGGACCTGATCGAAGCCGGTAGCCGTCCAGTTCCCTTCTTCATCTGTGCCGCCGACCTCAATCCGAAAATTAGACTTCATGGCCAGATCGTTGATCTCGGCCTCGACCAGTTTCTCCAGCCTCCGCGCCGCCTCGTAACGTTTCTTCGAAATTGCGCGAGCGGCCCGGAGATATTCGTCCGCCGCTTGCGTCAACTCGGCACGAAGTTGGCGGAGAATTTCGTCTTTATTCTCCATCTCCAAAAGTTTGCGGCTGACTTCGGCACCGAACGCGACCACGTCTCCCAACGTTGGACCGTACTTGCGCTTGAGCCGGTCGAGAACTGCCAGGCGGTCTTCCACCTCGGCCAAGTGCTCCGGCGAAGCCTCGATGGCACCGGCATAGTCGCGCAAACTCGCGCCCACGTCTTCCACGCTGATGCGGGCGGTTTCCAGCGCCGCCATCGCTTCCTGGAATTTTGGCTCGTAGCGAGCTAGTTCTTCTATGTGCTTCTGCGCGGCTCGCAGCGAGGCCGAGGTTGAAGCGTTGCCTTCGTAGAGCAAGTCGAAGGCATTCATAGCGGAACTGTAAATTTTCTCGGCGTTCGCCAGGACACGTTTTTGGGTTTCCAGGCGCTCATCTTCGCCGAGCTGCAGTTTGGCCTGTTCAATCTCACTCTTTTGGAAAGTCCAGAGATCCAGCAAGCGCAGACGATCCTGCTCGTCGCGCTGCAACTCTTCAATCCGATTCGCGATACTCTTCCACTGAAGAAATGCATCGGCAGTTGATTCAATCTGTGCTCCAGCAAAAGCATCAAGCAGATTGAGACGCGCCGTTGCGTCGAAGGAAAGCAGCGACTCGTTCTGGGCATGGATGGTCGCCAGGTGCGGCGCAAGCTGACGCAACACTGCCACAGTCGCAGGCTGATTGTTCACGAAAACGCGACCCCTACCCCCGGGTGCAATTTCACGCCGCAAAATGACGGCGTCGTCTTCCAAGTCGATGCCATTGTTCCGGAGAATCTGGGCGACGGTCTTCTCCACTGCGTCAGTTCCCGCTTCAAAAACGGCGGAGATCACCGCCCGCTCCGCACCGGCGCGAATTACGTCCGTGGAAGCCTTTTCGCCTAGAAGAAGAGCCAGAGCATCGATGAGAATGGATTTCCCGGCGCCGGTCTCCCCAGTCAGCAGATTCAGCCCGGGCGCAAACTCCACCGCCAGATTGTCTATCACCGCGTAGTTTTCGAGCCGCAGTTCGACGAGCACCGGGCGTCCTGGTAACGGAATTCGGATGAAGAAGTTGAGCGCAGCATAGCACGAAAATCAGATCACAACTATTGGCTCCAACGATTAAAGACCTCCAAACTCTCGCCTGTTAATGGATACGATTCGTGTGTGAAACTCGCCCGCATCCTTGATCTATAATCAACCTGGGGTTCTCCTAAAAAACAATGCATCTGTATTTACTCCCCTCTGTGGTGGTCGGCGGCGAGATTCTTGACTTGTTGGGTGAAACCGGCCCAGTCGCCAAGATTGTTCTGCTTCTTCTCCTCTTGTTCAGCCTGATTTCATGGGCCATCATTCTCTCCAAGTGGAGCGTGTTGCGGCGAGCGCGGGTGCAGAGTGGCCGTTTTGTTCGAGCCTTTCGCAAGGCGCAGCGACTGCAAGACGTCGCCGCAGTAGCCGAGCAATTTCGGCCCAGTCCGCTGGTTGGAGTATTTGAGGGCGGTTTCGAGGAATTCCGCCGCCAGGGTGGGGTTTCGACCGGCGTAGTCAGGAATCCTACCGCTATCCAGCGTGCCATGCAGATTGCCACTTCCGAGGAGCTGACGCGTTTTGAACGCAATCTGCCTTGGCTGGCTATCACCGGGGCCGTAACCCCATTCATTGGGTTGTTCGGCACCGTGTGGGGCATCATTGACGCATTCCACGGTCTCGGAACTGCGGGTGCGGCGACTCTGCGGGCCGTGGCCCCGGGCATATCCGAGGCGCTGATCACCACTGCGGCCGGACTTGCTGCAGCCATTCCCGCAGTGATCGCCTATAACCTCATCGGTGGGTCCATCCGCGAGTTCGCGGCCCGGGGCGATGACTTTGCGCTGGAGATGCTGAACGCAGTCGAGCGCAACCAGCCCCAGCCTGTTTCGCGCGCCGCAGAAGAGGTGCGACGGTAATGGCCTTTACGGCTTCCAATGGACGCACCCAAACCTCTCTTTCCGATATCAACATCACCCCTCTGGTCGACGTGGTTTTAGTATTGCTGATCATCTTCATGGTGACGGCGCCGGTGCTGCAATCCGGAATCGAAGTCAGCGTGCCCAAAACACGCACCGTAAAAGAGATCACAGAAGAGCGTCTGGTAATCAGCATTGACAAGCAGCAGCGCGTCTTCCTCGGCAACGACGCTATCAATATCAATGAGATCGGGGACAAGCTGCGACAAAAAATACGCGATCCAAGGCATCAGTCGATCTTTGTCCGCGCCGATGAGAACGTTCCTTTCGGCGCTTTTGCCACTGTGATGGATGCGGTCAAACAGTCAGGGATCAGCAACGTAAGCATCGTGACCCAACCTCTCGAGACGCATGGCAACCGCTGAAATCTTCTTTGAACACGAACGTTGGAGCCGTAACCTGGCTTGGTCGTTGGGGCTGCACGTGGCGGTTGCGGGGTTGATCTTGCTTTATGCTGTGGTTGGGCCTTCGAGTCACGGCGCCGGCTGGGGTGCTGGAGGCGGTGGAGACGCTATCGGAGTGACGCTGGTAAATACGATCCCGCTTCCCGCCCCTGCGGTGCAGACCGAGAACGTTCTGGCAAACGAGTCCAAGGGGCTTACCCAGTCCTTGCCTAAGGTCGAGGAGAAGGAGAAGGAACCGGAAGCTATCCCAATTCCGGATAAGGACGTAAAACCGAAAAAGGCGCCGAAGGAAACTAGTACTAAGCGCCAGAAACCGCAGCCCGAGCCGGTAGAAGCGAACAATATAGTTCCCTTCGGACAAGGCGGCCCTGTAAGCGGGCCTTACGGAACATTCAGCGCCGGTGAAGCAAAAGGCGGTTTCGGTTTTACCGGAGGTGGCGGCGACTTTGGGACACGGTACGGCTGGTATGTGCGCGTAGTTCAACAGAAAGTACAACAGAGCTGGTTGACTTATGACGTAGATCGTCGGATCACGGAAGCGCCGCGGGTCTATCTCACTTTTGATGTGCTGCGCGATGGGCGGCCAAGCAACGTGCAAGTTGAACAGTCGAGCGGCATACCTTCGTTGGATCAGTCGGCTATACGGGCCATCCAACGCATTGATACTTTTGGTCCCCTGCCGTCCGATTATTCCGGGAATAAGGTTTCAGTTGAGTTCTGGTTCGATTACAAAAGATAGTTAAGTGAAGAACATGTCCCCATTCATGCATCGATTGTTTAAATGGCTGTTGCCAATACTTCTTTTCTCGCCATCGACCTTTTCTCAAGATTGGATCCGCACTGGTACCGGCTTGGGTGTAGAAAAAGTCCGCCTGGCAGTTCCCGATTTCAAAGCCTCGACGCAGGATGCGAAGAATACAGATCTGCTTAAAGTCTTCAACGACACGCTGTGGAATGATCTCGACAACGCAGGCATCTTCGATATGGTGTCGAAGAGCTTTTATCCCCTAGGACCGGTTGGCAGTCCGCCCGATGTGAAGTTTGAGGCGTGGAGTGCTCCGCCCCCGAATGCAGCTATGTTGGCTTTCGGCAATCTGGGAGCCTCCGGCAACACCCTGACCGTGCAAGGCTGGCTCTATGACGCGAAGAATGTCACTTCGCCGCAAGTGCTGGGCAAGCAATACCAGGATGCCGCTACCACCGATGCTGCCCGCGCCATCGCCCATAAATTTGCCGACGAGATTATTTTTCGTCTCGGTGGCGGCATTCAGGGCATAGCGGAGAGCAAGATTTATTTCGTGAGCAGCCGGAGTGGCCGCAAGGAAATCTGGGCCATGGATTACGATGGCGCGAACCAGCACGCCCTGACCCATGTGGGTTCCATTTCGTTGTCACCGCGAGTTTCGCCCGATGGCTCGCGGATCGCGTTCAGCTCTCTCACCCGAACCGGATGGGACATCCTGATGTACTCCGTGGATGTGGGCCGGCTGGTAGCGTTCCCCAGGTTTGGCGGAACTAATCTTTCCCCGGCATGGTCGCCAGATGGGACCAAGCTGGCATTCTCCTCCTCCCGCGGCGGCGATCCGGAAATTTACGTAGTCGATCAATCCGGCTCCAACTTGAAGCGGCTGACGTCTTTCAAAGGCCCCGACGTTTCTCCGGCGTGGAACCGCAAGACCGGAGCGCAGATGGCGTGGGTGAGTGGCCGCAGCGGCTTGCCGCAGATCTACACCATGGAAGCAGACGGCACCAACCCCCAGCGGCTTACCGAGGAGGGCTATGCCGTGTCACCGGCATGGTCCCCGAATGGGCAGTTTCTGGTATTTTCCTGGATTCGGCACTACGGGCCGGGAGCGCCGGGAGCGCAAGATATCTACATCATGGATATTGCCAGCAAGCAGTGGGTGCAATTGACTCATGATGGCGGACGGAATGACTTTCCGTATTGGTCGCCCGACGGCCGGCACATCATTTTCCAGTCTAGCCGCTCCGGGAGCGAACAGATTTGGACCATGCTGGCCGACGGCACCAATCAAAAGCAGTTAAGTTTCGCGGGCAGCAACACGCAACCCAACTGGAGCTGGAAATAATTTTGTTCGCAGGCCACGTACGATTTCGAAGGGGAGGGAAGAAAGTGAAGCAGCGAAAATTGAAATGGATCACGCTGGTGTTCGTATTAGGCGCCATCATGATGCTGGGGGCCTGCAAAAAGAAAGTGGCGCCGCCACCGCCGCCGGCACCACCGGCTCCCACCGCACCCACGGCTTCGCTCACAGCGAATCCCAACACGATTGAGAAGGGACAATCCACCACTCTGACCTGGCAAACCACCAATGCCACCGACGTAAGCATTGACGGTATTGGAGCCGTGGACCCGAATGGTTCGCAATCAGTGACTCCCGCCGACTCAACCACTTATCACCTGACCGCTAAAGGAGCCGGAGGAACTCAAGACGCTACGGCGCGAGTTACCGTAACTGCGGCAGCCGCTCCGCCACCGACGTCTTCGGCAACCGAAGAAGAACTATTCTCGCAAAACGTGAAGGATATTTTCTTCGATTACGATAAAAGTGACATCCGCTCGGACCAGCAGTCTGCCCTGCAGGGCGATGCTGGTTTCCTCAAGCAGCATTCCAACATCGTCTTCACGATCGAAGGACACTGTGATGAGAGAGGATCCACCGAGTACAACCTGGCACTGGGCGACAGCCGCGCCAATTCTGTAAGGACTGCTCTGGTGCAATCCGGCATTGGTGGTGACCACATCAAAACCATCAGCTACGGCAAGGAGAAGCCGTTCTGCACGCAGTCCAACGAGCAATGCTGGCAGCAGAACCGACGTGGTCACTTCGTCTACCAGAAGTAGTCATTAACGCGGGGCGGGCCATTGGCTCGCCCCTGTGGCACCTTGAGACCTTCCGCGACGGGGATACCCAACCGTGCCCGGAACGGGTTATCCTGCAGCATACGATCTCTGGCTGATGTCCGGTCGTAACTTTTCTTCGAAGCGCTTTTCGAAGCCCGGGGATTAATTATGAGAATCAAACGTTATTCCATCCTGATTGCCATCACCACCCTATGGCTCGCCCTCACACCGGTTTGGGGCGCCAGCAAGGAGATGATTCAACTGCAAACCCAGGTCGAGGACCTCAAAAATCAAATGACGCAAATGCGTCAGTCCTTCGACGAACGTATGGGCATCATGAAGAATCTGATGGACCAGAACACCGACAGCATGAACAAGGCGGTCACCGCGATCACCAATCTTCAGAACACTCTGCAGAAGCAGCAGAGCGATAGCGGCACCCATGTCGACCAACTCTCCGGGCAGATCCAGGCGCTCAATGACACCATGGACGAACTGAAAGCTCGCCTGGGCAAAGTCAGCAAGCAATTGGAAGACATGCAGTCGACGCAGCAGAACCTGGCCGCCCAGCAGGCGCAACAGCAACAACAGGCGCAGGCCCCACCACCCGATGTGCTTTACAACAATGCCCTTCGCGACTACAACGCCGGCAAGAATGACCTCGCCACCCAGGAATTCTCCGACTACATCAAGTACTATCCCAACACGGACTTGACGGGGAATGCGTATTTCTACCTGGCGGAAATCCAGTACCGGCAAGGAAACTACCAGCAGGCGGCCAAGAATTACGACCAGGTCATGCAGGAGTTCCCCAGCGGAAATAAGGCTGCGGCCGCCCAATTGAAGAAGGGGTTCGCTCTAATAGAACTGGGGCAGAAGGACGACGGTATCGCCGAACTGCGCCACGTCGTCCAGCGATATCCGCGATCCAACGAAGCCACGCAGGCACGTGATCGCCTGCGTAAGCTGGGCGTCCCGGTCGCGGGAACGACGGCACGCAAGGCGCCGCAGTAGCTGACTTTTCTCTGTTGAGAACCCGTCTCCTATGGATTTGCTTCGCTGAGTCCAAGGGTCCTCAAGCAATACCTGATTTCCGATGCCGCTTCTGTCACCCGCATTCCTTCTTGCGCCATCAGTTTGCAGGAAAGCGCGGCCCGGCTCGCGCTTCCCTCGCCCAGATCGAACGTCACGCGACAATACTGACAATCCTCATTCCAGCAGAATCGACCGTAGGAAATCGGTTCCGGCGCCAGGTATTGAAAACAGCGCAGCAAGGTATTGTTCTCCGGAACCTCGAATTCCCGACCCAGAACCGTAATTCTTATCAGTCGGGTAAAGGGCCGGAAAAGCGTGGTAGGGGCGGTCATGATTGAGAAGTGCCTGGGGGCATTCTAGGGCAGGTTGCAGCGTCGCAGACAAATCGAAGGTGGTTGACCCCGGGTACGGTCTGCATTATTGCGGTCGGGGGTCACTAGGTGGCCCATGTCTCGCTGTTTTGGGAGACACAGGAGTGGCCGGATTCCCAATCCAAATCTGCCGATCAGACGGAGAGGATTCGTTCCCAGGTCTCGCAGAAGCGGCCAGACCTGCGGCACCCCGCTACATTGGTATCTCGCCGGGAACAGGGCGGGAAGTTACGCGCCAGTCTGGTGCCGGTGGTGTGGCTTGCCATGATGCCCGGCGCGATGGGCCTTGTGGTGAACAGCCCGCTTCGACGGCTTCGTCTCTTGCGCCGAAGCCCCAAAAGCCGGAACCCAAACGGTCAGAGTTGACAGCAGGAAGACGGCAAGAAAAAAGCGCTTCATCGCAAGCTCCTGAATGTTACATATATACAATGTCGACCCCTTCCGCAAACAAAACTTTTGGGATAGGCTGACATCGTGACCGAGCCGAGTTGAAGTGCCAGGAGGAATCATCCATGCTCGATGGCAGAGACCAAGACCGTGGTAAAGGCGCAGTGGAACACGATGAGCACGATAAGCCGGGCAACAGCTCGCTGCAGGGCCAGCTCGGGCACCGCGACCAGGATCCTCGGCTGAAGTCCGCCGACACCGATTTTCCCGAGCCCGGAGGAAACCCCGAGCACAGTGGCGAGCCGCAGGAGCCAACCAAGCGCAACTTGGGCGACGTTGCTTAGAGCGTCCTATTTTAGAGCATCCTGTTTGTGATGAAAGTCCAGCCCGAACAAGGGATGGTCGCGTGTCCCAGTGATTTTGATGGGTAGAACGGTTGCGCCGTTCTTGCGAAAAAAAGGATCAAACGGCTTCAAGAGGAATGATTTGAAGCCCGTCATGGTTTGAGACACCTTGGCTTGCATCCGCAATTTACCATGGAAGTCCAGCGCCTCTTGATCCATATTGTATGTTCCGTCGAGCCCGACGCTGGCTCCGACCACGCTGAACGTCAATCCTCGAAATGTGATGACGCCGCGATCTAACAGGAAGTTGCCCTTCAGTTCCGAAACGCTGCTGCCAGCATCCTCATTCCCCGGCTGACCTTGTGCTTTGCGGCTTAGGGTTTCGATTTTGGCGCTGACGTTCGGGTTGGTGAACTCTGCCCCTCCTACTCCAAACCTCCCCTTTAACATCAGGCGATCGACAATGTCACCTTCAATCGGTGGAAGAGCGAACTTCGTTCGCAATTCTAGTGCGCCTGTCATCACGGGCTTATCTGTCTTCACTGCCAGCCGCAGCATATCCTCGACCCGCCCCTTGTCCACGACGACGTCAAGAGTAATGTTGTGACCCTTGCTGCCCGGCGTTTTAACCACTTCGCCGTTCGCGGTTACAAATGAATTCAGAAAGTGGGCGTGCACCGGATGCAGAAGGGTATTTCCGTTGGTTCCGTCAACCGTGGCGCTGAAAGTTGTGTCCAAAGACACCGGATGTCTGCCGGTTCGAAGGCTGAAGTCTGGAATCGAGGTCCTGCCTTCGATCTCGATCTTGTTAAGCACACCTCCAAATTTCCCTTCCGAGGACAAGATACCAGCGATGCCCCTGAACACACCCAGATCAGCCTTGTTCATGGTGTACTCGGCGGCCAAAGGCGTCAGCCCGGGATCGTCAGGACTCCAGGGACCAAATCTTCCTTGAGCATCGATCTCTCCCGGAGGGATGGCATTGCTGAGCTGCACAGTGAAACTCGCAGGGCGATGAAGCCCCACGGAGTGCATCACCAGATGATGAATTGCGAACACGTGCGGCTCCTTATCGGCAGACTTGGGCAGCAGACGCAGCTCGGCGCCTTCGGACACAAGCTCATGCACGAATATCGATATGTCCCGTACCTTTGACCAGTCTTGCTTGGTTCGCTGTCCGGGTGGAGGTATTTGAATCACGAACCCTTTGAGTTTGACCTGCTCGATCTTCCATGGTTTTCCCCATAGTCCACGCAAATCAGCGTCGGCTGAGAATTCGGCAACTGAAATCAAGGGAGGAACGTCCGTCCGGCCTTGGTGCCTGAGCGTCAACCCTGATCCCTCGATGCGCGCCCGCGGCCACAGAAATACGTTGAATTCCCGCAACTCGACATCGGCATGAAATTTTTCTCGAAGCATCGCAATGGCGCGCTCCCGCAGATAGGGGTTGGCGCGGCGAGCTGTGACCACAACCAGTATCCCGCCCACGACCAATACCACAGCTACGGCTATGAGCACGATCTTGCCCTTCGTTGGCGCACTTCGCTCGCTAATTGTGCCAGAGACCACAGCCGCTCACCTGACCAGCATTGTCTCTGACGTTGTTTGCAATCAAAGAGTTGTAGGAATTAGTGCGAGAATCGCACCAGATGGTGGGAGAAGTCCTGTTTTGTCTGTTTGGAGCGATTTACCGCAATTCTTCCATCGCCTGCTCCAGCACTTCCCTGCCCGGACGCACCACGGACTCAGGCAGAGTGGCCAGCGGCTGTTCAGTCAGGTTCAGCAGGTCGATAAAACTCGGCGTCTGAGTGTTGACGTAAAACACGCCGGTCAGTACCTCGCCCGCATCATGGGCTTCATGCAAGCGAGTGATGGATTTGATCCGGTCCGTCGGGTCGTAATCCTCTTCCAGCTTCCGCAGGCGAAGGCGGGAGCCATCGTGCATCGTCACTTCGACAGTCGAGCCAGCATCATACTCGACTGCGATGTCCTCGAAAACCGGGACGAAGCTGATCTCCTGCAGGGGTTCGTCGTGGTCCTTCATGTATTTGTAGGATTTCGTCGAGCCCTCGTGATCATTAAACGTGACACAGGGTGAGACCACGTCGAGCATGACCGTGCCCTGGTGGGCGATGGCTGCCTTCAGCATGGAATGAAGCTGCTTCTTGTCCCCGGAAAACGAGCGTCCCACAAAAGTAGCGCCCAGCGTGATGGCCATTGCGCATGTGTCAATCGGGGGGAGGTCGTTAATCACCCCCGTCTTCAACTTTGATCCCAGATCAGCTGTGGCCGAAAACTGTCCTTTGGTTAGGCCATACACGCCGTTGTCTTCGATGATGTAGATCATGGGAAGATTGCGGCGCATGAGATGCACAAACTGCCCCATACCGATCGAAGCGGAATCGCCGTCGCCGCTGACGCCGAGCGCCAGCAGGTTGCGATTCGCCAGCATCGCTCCGGTCGCCACCGAAGGCATGCGGCCATGCACGGCGTTGAAACTATGCGAGCGTCCCATGAAGTAAGCCGGGCTCTTGGAAGAGCACCCGATGCCGCTCAACTTTGCCACTCGCTCCGGCGCCACTCCCATTTCGTACATCGCGTCAATGATGCGCTCGGAGATGGCGTTGTGCCCGCACCCAGCGCAGAGGGTGGTCTTACCGCCGCGGTAATCGACTACGGAGAGGCCGACACGGTTTAGTTTGGGTGTACTGGTCGGAGTGGTCGACATTTACTTGCCCTCCATGGTCATGAGTTCGTCGGTCACCGAGCGCGCATCGAGCGGTAATCCATGAATGTGGGCGATGCTCCGCAGGCGCGTTATGAGCGCTGGTTCGAGATCGAGCTTGAGCAGGCTTAGCATCTGAGCATCGCGGTTTTGCTCGACCACGTACACGCGATCGTGCTGCTTCACGAATTCATGCACCTCTCGGGTGAACGGAAAAGCGCGCAGCCGCAGATAGTCGGTCTCAATACCATACTCCTTGCGCAACTGGTCGCGGCTCTCGATGATGGCCCAGTGCGAAGTGCCATAGGCGATAATCCCAATCTTCGATTTGCCCGTCGAAACCTCCGGCCGGGGCACGAACGAGCGCGCGGTTTCAAACTTACGATTGATCCGCTCCATGTTGTGCTCAAAGTCGTCTGGACGCTCACTGTACTGGGATTTCTCGTTATGCCCGCTGCCACGAGTGAAGTAAGCGGCGGCGGGGTGGTCAGTGCCTGGCAGGGTGCGGTAACCAATGCCGTCGCCGTCCACATCCTTGTAACGGGCGAAGCCCCCGAGACGGTCCAGATCTTCCTTGCCTAGTATCTTGCCGCGCTTGATCGGTTTCTCCGGGTAGTGGAACGGATCCGCCATCCAATTGTTCATGCCGAGATCAAGATCCGACATCACGAAGACTAGAGTCTGGAATTGCTCAGCCAATTCGAACGCGTCTTGCGCCATGGTGAAGCACTCTTCCGCCGAGCATGGAATCAGCAAAATGTGCTTGGTATCGCCGTGAGACAGGAAAGCAGTGGAGAGAATATCTCCCTGCGAGGTGCGAGTGGGTAGACCGGTCGAGGGCCCAACCCGCTGAATATCCCAGATTACTCCCGGAATCTCCGCGTAGTAAGCCAGCCCCGCAAACTCTGCCATCAGCGAGATGCCAGGCCCGGCAGTTGCGGTCATGGCTCGCGCCCCAGCCCAACCGGCACCCACAACCATGCCGATCGCAGCCAGCTCATCTTCCGCCTGGATGATAGCAAATGTCGCTTTGCCGTCCGCGCCGATTCGAAAACGCTTCATGTACTCGATGATGCTTTCCGGCAACGAAGAAGAAGGCGTGATCGGATACCAGCTGACGAAAGTTACACCTGCGAACATGCAGCCCAGAGCGGCGGCCGAGTTTCCATCGATGATGATCTTGCCCTGGGTTTTGTCCATCCGCTGGATGAAGTAGGGATCGCGTTTGGGCAGATTGGAGGCGGCATAATCATACCCAGCCTGCACCGCGGATAGATTCAGATTGGCTGCCTTCGCTTTCTTGGCGAACTGCTTGCGGATGGCCTTTTCCACCTCGCCCATATCAATCTCGAGCAGTTTGGCCACCACGCCCACGTAAATCATGTTCTTCACGAGCTTGCGCAGCTTGGCCTCGGGACACACCGGCGCCACCAACTTGTCATACGGAACCGAATAAAAAATAAGATCAGAACGAAGAGTGCTCAGGTTGAGAGGTTCGTCATACAGAACGGCGGCGCCCGGTGCCAGCGACATCACATCTTCCCGCGCGGTCTCCGCGTTCATGGCAACCACGAAATCGATTTCCTTCTTGCGCGCGATGTATCCATCTTTGTTTGCGCGAATGGTGTACCAGGTGGGCAAACCTGCAATATTCGAGGGGAACAAGTTTTTGCCTGAAACCGGGACTCCCATCTGGAAGATGCTCCGCAATAGCACAGTGTTGGAGCTCTGCGAACCGGAACCGTTGACCGTCGCAACCTGAATGCTCATGTTGTTGACGACGCGCTTAGGTTCTAATCGCCCCGAGGCTTCATGGAGCGCTACATCCGTGGTGGCCATCCCTAGAATCCTTCCTTTGACTGGAGCGGGTCTCCCCCGCGCAATTGTTGCTATGAATGAGTGAGGTGTAACTCTTAATTATACGGCATGGACGTGGGAGCGAACAGGTGAGGAAAGCAGAGTTCGAACACCAAGGTACCTGATGTGGAACTAGAAGTTATTAGCTCATTTCATAAAGTTGCTGTCCAGTGGTTGCTAGCGGAATCGAGATGTTCCGACGACACTCGAAGTTTGAGGCGGCCAAAAAGCTGGAGCCTCCGAACCTTGAGAGGAAGCAGCCTGGGGGACGCCCAAGATCTTCCGGTTTTGCCAACCCTCGTCTAAGATTGAACCCTGTGAAACACTATCTGCCCCTAATCCTTTTGCTTGTGTTCCACCCTGGCCTCCTGAACGCTTCAGACAAAGCGGAGCAGGAAGGCAGAGACCTTATAGAGCAGGCCGAGGCGAAGACAAATATTTTTGCGCTACCGTCTTTTGAGATGAAGGCGAGTGTTCGAGTCGACAACGTCGATAACAAGGGCAAATCTCTCGACGGCTCATACCTGCTTCTCTGGGATGGCCCTGAGCGCTGGCGGGAGGAGATCAGTCTGCCGGGGTACACCGAGATTCAAGTCGGCGGTAAGGGTGTCATTTTCCTAAAGCGAAGCACGGATTTCATCCCCTTGCGGATTGAACAGTTACACTCAGCATTAGGTTATGGGTCGGGCGGAGGATCATATCCGCACCGCTCTCTTATCAGCGTAGGGCCAAGACAAGACGAAACCATCAAGAAGATCCATGGCAGAAAAATAAACGGCTCAAAAGTGGACTGCGTTGAAATTGTCGATCACGAAAATCACACTAGAGAAGTATGCGTCGACCAGACTACCGGCACACTGGTTCGCGAAAACCCATTTCTGGACAGAGAATTGATGCCCGTTGATGGAAAGTTGTTTCCACGTTTTCTGAGTTATGTTGACTATGGAAAGCCTGTCGCAGAAATTCACGTTACAGAATTGACTACCCCGAAGCAGTTGCCATCGTCCGCATTTAACCCGCCACCCGGGACGGTTTCAAAGCCTGGCTGTATGAATCCCACTCCGGCGCGTCTGGTCAAGCGGGTGACACCTCGATATCCGGAACAGGAGCGACAATCACATGTCGAGGGCACGGTCTCCATCTATGCGTGGATAGGAAAAGACGGAAGTGTCAGCGAACCGAGAATCGTTTCTAGCGTAACCCCTGGATTAAACGATGCAAGCCTCGACGCAGTTCGGCAGTGGCGCTACGAACCGGCTAGCTGCAACGGCACTCCCATAGATATCGAAATCGTTCTAACGGTCATCTACCAACTACGGTAGAGAAGCCATCGGAAGGATTTTGAAAATATCGGCGCATCAGAGAGTCGCATTTGTGGGGTCCATACGCCCTACTCTTCCACTCGCAGAAACTGCGCCATGTTGCGGAACTTCTTATATCGTGACGAAACCAAATCTGAGATCGAACTGCGTTTGAGCTCTGCGAGTTGCTCCTTCAAAGCGGCGTCGAGCAACGCGGCCGCGGCTTCGTGGTCCATATGGGCTCCGCCCTCCGGCTCGGGAACGATTCCGTCAATGCAGCCCAATTCTTTCAAGTCTTCGGCGGTGATGCGCATAGCCTGCGCCGCCAGTTCCTTCTTCGTGGGATCGCGCCACATGATAGAGGCGCAACCCTCGGGCGAGATCACCGCGTAGATGGAATTTTCCATCATCAAAACGCGGTCCGCCACCGCGATGGCCAGCGCTCCTCCACTCCCACCCTCTCCGGTAATCGTGGTGACGATCGGAACCTGCAGACGCGCCATCTCGCGCAGGTTGTATGCGATGGCTTCAGCCTGGCCGCGTTCTTCGGCGCCAAGGCCAGGGTAAGCGCCGGGGGTATCCACCAATGTGAACACTGGCCTGCCGAACTTTTCCGCCATCTTCATTGCCCGCAGCGCCTTGCGATAGCCCTCCGGATTGGGCATGCCAAAGTTGCGGTAAACCTTCTGTTTGGTATCCCGCGCCTTCTGGTGGCCGACGATCATGACTTCCTCGCCGTGGAAGCGAGCCATACCGCAGACCAGCGCCGGATCATCTCCGAAGCCCCGATCACCGTGAATCTCAGTCCAGTCGGTGAAAATCCGTTCAATATAATCGAGCGTGTAAGGCCGCTGGGGATGCCGCGCCAGCTCCGCCTTGTCCCAGGCGGTGAAATGGGACATTACTTGTTCGCGCAGGGCCTCGATGCGATCATGCAGTTGCCGGATCTCCCGCCGCGTGGTCTCGTCCTGTCCTTCCAACGATTGCAGCCGCGCCACCTGCCGCTCGATTTTTTCCAGTTCCTGCTGCGCTTTCTGTGTGGAATCCATCCTTCTGCCGTTACCGTTCCTGGCGGTCCATCGAGCTTCCACCATTGACAGGAGAAAATCGGCGCCCGTCACCACCAGCATGGCATTCGCCGCTGCGGGCGCAGCTGCCGCACGCGCCTTGGAACTCCTGTGATTGGAAACTCTCATCCGCCGCAGATCTTAGTCAATGATTCGAACCGCGCCCCGGCCACACAGCTCCTCGACGCGGGCGATGAAGTGGCGGTCCGGTTGCACATTATAGCCTTCCGCTTCCATGACTACCATGAAATCCCCTTGCCGTTCCACGTCAAACAATACCCTGGCTTCCCCCTTTTGGCAGGAGCATAGCGCGTGCAACGCATCGACCGTCGACGCCGACGCCGTCTCCAGCGGGACGCGAATGCGCAGCGAGCGCGGCAGCGGAACCTTGGCATCTTCTAAAGGAGTGATGTCGTTGACCGTAAGCTTTGGGTTTGCCCCTTCTTCGATGCGAACACCGCCGCGCACCAGAACCGGCACTTCGAGTTTGACCTTCTCCTGCAATTTGCGATACGCCTCGGGAAAAACCAGCATCTCCACTGAGCCGGCCATGTCCTCTAGCGTGCCCTGCGCGTAGAATTCTCCTCTTTTCGATTTCAGCACCCGCAGATTGGTGATGATGCCGGCAGTAGAGATGTTCTCGTCTTTTCCGGTGGAAGACTTCATGGCCGCCAGCTCGGTGGTGCTGAGGGCGCGCAAATCCTCCAGCTTGTCGCGATATTTTTCCAAGGGATGTCCGGTGATGAAGAATCCGAGGATTTCTTTTTCATTGGCCAGACGGACGTGCTCGTCCCAGTCGGGGATCTCCGGCAGTCTCTCATTTTGCAGGGTCGGCTCTTCCTGCTGGTCGAACACTCCGAACAAGCCGTGCTGACCGGATTCTGTGTCGCGCTGCGTCTTAAGCGCGCGGTCGATCGCTTTATCGAGAACCGCCATCAGTTGAGCGCGACGGCCGAGCGCATCCATCGCGCCGCTTTTGATCAATGACTCCAGCACGCGCTTGTTGAGCTGCCGCAAATCCACGTTCTCGCAGAATTCATAGATCGAAGAGTAGCGGCCAAGCTTTTTCCGTCCGGTGACAATCGACTCGATTGCGTTGTGGCCAACGTTCTTCACTGCCGCCAGGCCGAAGCGTATCGCACTGCCATGCGGAGTGAAATTGGCATCGGAAACGTTGATGTCCGGAGGTTCGACCGGCATTCCCATCTCGCGGCATTCGTTGATGTACTTCACCACGTCATCCGTGCTGCCCGTTACCGAGGTTAGTAACGCCGCCATGAACTCCACCGGATAATGAGTCTTGAGGTATGCGGTGTGATATGCGAGCAGCGCGTATGCCGCCGAATGCGATTTGTTAAATCCGTACCCGGCAAACTGCGCC